>Ga0116229_10003118_pt1 | contig 27201 bp, 22 predicted proteins | sample S1TSphgellanicum_3_FD_87313 | JGI IMG/M metagenome (GOLD analysis project Ga0116229, IMG submission 87313) | Host-associated microbial communities from peat moss isolated from Minnesota, USA - S1T2_Fc - Sphagnum magellanicum MG | ecosystem: Host-associated > Plants > Peat moss > Unclassified... | reverse complement strand
TTGGAAAAATTGTCTAGTTGTTTGGCAAGGTTCAATCACAAACAAAGACAAGAACAAATCGATCATCTTGGAAGCCATAACCAATCAGAGGTTGTGGAACTAGCATGCATACTTTGGATTGCTCAAATGCAACAACAATTTGAACGTTTTAAATAGGAGTCCTTTGATTTAGGATATTTTGGGGGGTGTAAGTGTGGACCTTAGTTTCGAGGTGAATGGAAATAGACATTCTTGTTACTACTTGCTAGTCGACAAAATCTACCCTTAATAGTCTTGTTTCATATCTATGATCCATGAGCCACAAAGAAAAAAAGGCAAACATTTTGCCCAATTGCAAGATGCAACTTGCAAAGATGTTGAACGTTACTTTGGTGTCTTACAAGCAAAATGGCAAATCGTGGCAAACCCTAGTCAATTGTGGGATTGCAATGTGATTACAGATGTGCTAATGGCATGCATCATATTCCACAACATGCTATTTGAGGGTGAGGAAGATTTGGTCTTGGAACTAGTAATCAAATTACTTAATAAAATTCAAATGAAGAAAGGATTGACCTTTGCAGAATATGTTGAAGGCACAAATGAGATTGATACCAACAAACACACTACAACTTGAAGAATGATCTAATTGATCACCTCTAGACATTGAAAGGATTGAACCACCATCTTTAATCTTTTTATTAATTCACACAAATTTTGCATATACATTCAACATTGTGTGTTTTTAATTTTTTCCAAATTTTTGCTATGCAATTTCGTTTGCCAAATTGATGTAGTTTTAATTGTCACATTTTTGCATTAGTTCTATGATTAGTGGTTCGTTTGCAACAAGTGTGGGACCTTCTATTGCTTTGCTTGTTTGTGTTGGTTGGGACGTTTACGTGTTGTTGTGCTTGAGTTTGAGGTGAATTCATAGCAAGTCCAATTCCTCTTGCCTTTGAACACGAAAAATACTCGCATGCTTCCTCTAACTATAGTTGATTGTGGGGTATGGAAAATAGGGCCATCATGCTTTGGTCTCGTATGATGGTAGTTCGTTCCAAAGTGGTAATTGCCATATCTACAATGGCGCATGCTTGTGCATTGATGTTACTATTCTTGCCAACTTTGGATGTCTTTTGGTCTTATTTTGCTCTCTTGCAACTTGGAGGTCATTTTGATGATGGAGGCACATCAAAGGCGATGTTGGCAATGTCAAGCACTTGCACATCATCACTATTTATGTTGTTGTAGTCACCTAAACTAGTCTTTCTTTTCATTGGCAATGAAGTTTTCTTAAGTCTTTTTTGCATGTCTACCCACCGAGGTATGTCTTTCAAAACATACTAAACATGAAGGTATGTGAAAGCTTGATGTTTTGAATGCTTTGTTTTGTACAAGTTTAAAGCTTTCCGAAATGTATCTTCAAAACATGTCCTTGATTCACAAAAGTGTAAGCACAACAATGTAGTTTCCAATGAACTTGGTAATATCATGCTTGATGATGCCCCATTTTGTTTTTAATGACCTTGCAAATCTTGGAATGTAACTAGTGAGACACAATTCATTGAAATGATTTTGCACCCTATCCCAAAACATTGTAAACTTTTGCCCATTCTCAATCATTGGGTCTTGTGAGACATGAAGAGATGAGCAACAAAGTGGTCACTCTTCATCAACAACAAATTTTTTGTCTTTTTTTGTTTTCAATTGCAACTGCATAACATTGCTAGCAACTCCAAATGCTTCAACAAGGTTCATCGACATCATTTTGTGCACAATGATGTCAACAAGCTAAAGTAGCAAGACCCTTCAATCAACTACAAATATGGAGGTGAAATGAGTGATTTTTGCCAAAGCTACAATGGTTTTTATTTTGTAGGTGCAACAATGGGGTGTGGTTTTGAACGTTTTTTTAGTTGTCATTTATTTTTTACCATTGTTGAAGCATTTAATGTACCCCGGTGGAGATGCTCTTACACCATGTGAATGTGCACCCATGAGAGGTAAAGTTTACTCCATCTCCTTGAATGGTCACATGCCTCCAACAATTAAGACTACATTTTTATTATTTCAAATAAAAGTGACATAATGTTTATAAGCACCATGTTCCATCAAATTTATGAGAACAACAATCTTCACAATTAAGATGTCCACTTTATCCATTATCAATTTTGTGCTAATAAATGCCTCATTTAAACCCATCCTTCATCTCACTTTTTATTTTCATCTATCAATTGATGAAATGAATACTCAAAATCAAACATCATCCATTTATGTGAAGGTCCAACACTTGAAACTCAGCTTTAATTCCATGAGGGTAGTACCCAAAATCAGTAACAGATGGCCCAACCGGAAAAGGTCATGCTACCTCAAATACCACTTGCAAAGGTGCCTCCTATTTTTGAGGAGGCAATATTAATGTGTATAAGGTGACCTCCAAAATACACATAGGAAATTTCTCCAAGCACTTATGTTCAAATTGAAAATGTTTATAAAATTATGACATGTAAATTTTTTACACATCAAATGTTTTCATAACAAGATTTTTTTAATAAAAAAATTGAAGAATTTTCAATTTCAATTAGATCGCACACACACTTCAAAAAAAAATTAGAAGCTTAATGTAGGTTGTAGTATGTATTTAGTGCATGATGAATTTTTTATGAGTATTGGTTTAGGTTCCATTTGGGTTCCAAACATGTTCCAAGCTGAACAAAATCCCTTTGTATTTGGTTTTATGCAAATAAGTTGATCAAAGGGTGCTTTACCTGAATCCACATGTTATATCATGCCAAAATTCTTGTTGCTTGTACCTATTCAATTGTGAAGAAATAAAGGTGTTCTAAGGTTTGAAAATAGTTTTCACTACTTAGAGTAGGTCCACCACCCACATCCCTTATTTGGGCTTTCCATCGTTGTTTATCACATTCAACATAGAGTGTTACTTGTTTCCACAGCCTGACCCATAATAACTAAACTTGGGTACTACAACATGAGAGACTATTTAAATGTCACCAACTAGGCCAATTATGATGCTCAGCCAATCAAAAGCAGACACTTTTTTTTTTTGGCCTTATGCACTCTATTTGAGAAAATTTACAGGTGGAAAGTCCCACACCCATTTTGATTCCATGGTTGTACTTCGTCCAAAGTATACTCTAAGGGCCATTTTATTACTGTTGGTGCTTCGCTTCTTGAGCATCTCCAGGGGCCCATTTATTTGAGCATCTATGAAAATTTGTCAAATTCAACACACCATTTTAAAAAAGAGTCAGATTTTAAATCATTTCTTTGTGGTGATGTCTTTTCACGGCATTTGTAACTTGTGCATATTTGTCAACTTAAAAATAAAATTTCACTATTTTATTATAATACTTCATCCAAAGTATGTTGTACAAGGCATTTTAGTGCTGGCCATGGGCATGATCTTTAGTAGAGCCAGTGGTTTGTTTTTCGTTTCCAACAAAAAATTGGGAGATTTTGGTTTTGTAATGTAAAGTTGACTTATTTTGCTAAATTTTTGAAAAAAACGCCAAAAAATTTCAATGTCACAATATTAGGAAAAAAAAACCCTGGCTCTTAGCATATAGATTCCATATTAAGGAATTATGATCGACACTAATTAATGAGGTTGAGGCGTGTCAAAAATGCTTACATGAATTGCAATAAAATAGTGAAAATTGCATTTTACCTTCCATAGATTACTATTCTCCTTCGCCTTTCCTTAATCGCTCCCAGTGCCTTCTCCTTTCCCCCCACGCAAGCACTGCACTGGACGGGTGCGTATAAACGAGGCGGGCACTCGACGGGTGCATATCAATCAACGAGGCCTGGATCGACGGGTGCTCGTCAACGAGGCCGGCGCTCGATCGCTCATTCGACGGCCGCACATCACCGAGGCCTGGAACTCGACGACGGGTGCAGCGCATCAACGAGGCGGGGATCGACGACTGCGCTGCAACGAGGCCGGGATCGACGCGTGTATCAGATCAACCGAGGCCTGGAAGTGAAGGCGACTGTTGTTGCTTGATCGAGATCAGGAATCAAAGTTGCAAGCGCTTTCGGACAGCCTTAGATCGCCATGGCTTCTCGGAAACGGACCTTGTTGAAGGTCATTATATTGGGAGACAGTGGGTAAGCATTTTCCCCTTGTTGTGGGCCTTTTTTTGCCTAGTGATCGATCGGCAGGTAAGGTGCCGTCGATGTGGTTACAATGAGTGTTCTAGGTTTTGGCAAGAGCTGCTTGAAGATCCGTTTGTTGTTTATGTATTGATTTTTCAGGGGTTGTATGAACTCATGCTGAGGCCGAACGATTGTTCTTTGTTTTTTGGTTGTTGTTGTGGCGACAGGGTGGGCAAAACCTCGTTGATGAACCAGTATCTTCAACTCTTCAGTTGGGATGAGATTCAGGGTTTACTGAACTCATTGTCGGATTTTATTCGTATGCTTTTTGTGCTTTGTATTTTTTCTTTATATGGAATGTCTACGATTTCCTTGACGTGCCACTAGATATGTAAACAAGAAGTTCAGCAACCAATACAAAGCAACGATTGGTGCGGATTTTTTGACGAAAGAAGTTCAAGTTGAGGATAGGCTCGTAACTATGCAGGTGGGTTATCGCCGTTCTCACTCCTTTCTTAGAGCTTTTTATCCAGGACGTTGGCAGAGCGATTAGGGTTTATTAGGGTTTGGAGGACAAGAATTCAGCATCCTATTGTACTTGGATCAGCAGCTGTTAGCATAGTTGTGTATTTGCAACTGACTGCTCAAAATGTTGGCCCAGCAGATATGGGACACAGCTGGCCAGGAGCGGTTTCAGAGCCTTGGGGTTGCTTTCTACAGGGGGGCAGATTGCTGTGTCCTTGTTTATGATGTTAATGTAATGAAGTCATTTGATGACCTTGACAATTGGCGTGAAGAATTTCTCATTCAGGCAAGCTCTTATGATCCAGACCATTTTTTTTTGTTTGTGGGATCAATTTTATGGTGACTTGGTTACTGAGTTTTTTTTGGCTGTTTTTTTGGACAGGCAAGCCCATCTGATCCAGAGAATTTCCCATTTGTGGTTCTTGGTAACAAGGTGGATGTGGACAGTGGTAATAGCCGCGTGGTAAGTGACCAATTTGGTGTTATATTTCCATGTCTGGGTCAGATGCTGACCACTCAGAAACAGGAACACCTTTGAAAGGTTATGGGGATGATGGGCCCTGAACTTGTTAAGTGGATCCTGGTGTGTAGGTGTCTGAGAAGAAAGCCAAGGTCTGGTGTGCTTCAAAAGGGAATATACCTTACTTTGAGACTTCTGCAAAGGAGGATTACAATGTCGACGCTGCATTTCTGTGCATAGCCAAGAATGCTTTGAAGAATGAGACTGAGGAGGAGATGTAAGTCATCCAGAAGTTAGCCCCACACTGTAGGAAAATTGTTTGAAATTGATTTGCAGTTCCCGCTTTCTGTTGTCATAGCAAAGATGCCAAACTTTGATAGGATAATAATCTGAATGGATGGTTTTTGTGGATGTAGTTATCTCCCAGATACCATTGACATCAACGCAGGAAGGCCGCAGAGGTCATCAGGGTGCGAGTGCTGAATTGTGTGCAGACTGGTTATGTACATTGTGGATTGAAAGGGAAAAGTGGTGTCAATATGTTATGTTATTTTTCTACTCCAAGTCTAGTAGCAAGGAGGGAGTAGCACATGGAGCTTGAATTAGTCATTGGTTAGGTAGCCTCACCAGTGTATGTGTTGCAGTTTTTTGCTTCTTACTCAAATTGGCTTTGTGGATGGTCAGAATTTCTTTTAAGGAACTCTTTATCCGATTGTCAACTTTCATAGCAGGTGGTCAGCATGTAGAAGTTCTCGATACTGCTTGGATGAACAATTGTATGGGACATTATCTATGTCAGTAGTGTTGTTGCTGGTATTCTGCTCTGGTGTATTGCATTTTTGAAGTGAAATTGAATAAATGGACATCTTTATATATGTCAACAAATTTGGTTTATGTTTTAAACATAAAAGTGTTTGAGTTCTTGACCAATGAAAACTAATCAAATCCATAGAGAACTGTTATGTTTCATTGCCTTAAACCTTCAGTCTCCCGCTCGAGTCTCCAGTGGATTTTTCTTTTGAAAATTGACACAAATTCATTGAAAAGTTATTCTACACTTCAAAATAGAACATCATTATTTTCTTTATCCCTAAGAATATTTTTTGTAAGCAACTCCACCAACTTTTGAATCAACACAGAACTGCCAACATGGTTGGTTAAACAATATTCAAGCAGTTTTGTTTCCCAAAAATTCAAAGTATTTCTCTGGGGGAACTATTAGGGGGGGCCATCCACAATCCCACTTCTCTAGCATATTAAAACTGCATGTTTCCAAACATTGTAATTGATTAGCCACAGACTTATTTATACATTCTTTTCAATACACGTATACCTGTATGTGTATACGTGGAATAGTACTGACATACTGTATGTACATGCATACGTATGCCACACGATATAGATTACATGTATGTTGTCACTTCTGTAGACCTTTCGCTGATTTCCTCGCGAAATTCTGCTGGATCTTCAAGTCCCGAATCCTGATGTGTCGCGAGCAAATGTTTCCAGCAAATGGGTGTTCTTCATGACAGAGATTTCTATTGGGAGTTGTTGCCGTTGATATGATGATGTGGCAAAAGTTATGCATTCAAGACCTTTCCACAACTTCGCAAAGCGGTAGCCAACCGTAGTTTTGTCCATAGAGATTCCTGCTGCATTGCTTTGGGTTTCTGTGTGGATTGGGTGTTGCGAGAGAGAGAGAGTTGCAAACACTTGCTAAGGTTGTTTTCAGGCAGGCCATAAAGTTTTTGTCTTTTGGTAGAAGAAAGCATGTTGGATGCTGCATTGAGAATGAGAGCTCTGTCGTTGTACAGGGCTTTGATGAGGTCTGTCCGGACATGGCCAGGCCCCTCAAACGAGAAGCAATACATTTATGTAAGCCGTGTTCGGTGTTCTCTTCTGTCTTGTGAAGAACTTTCATGCGATCCCAGCGATTGCATGTTTGTGAGCTTTGGATCTTAAGCCCTAAACCCTAGACGTTTTGCTTTTCTATCTTCTCTGATGGATTTTGGTTAGCATGCTTGCTCTTCATTAACAAGAATTCCCCGTTTGGATTTTTGCTTATGGATTTTGTCCTTTGTAGACTGCTTCTGCATCTCTCTGTTTTTGTTTCTCCATGGCATGATCAAGCCTCGCTATTTGGACACTGGCAGGATGTATTTTGTGAACTATGGCGACCTTTTTTTGTGTTCTCTTACAGTTTGAGTTCTGATCAACTTCATGATCACTGTTGCCATAATACTCAATCAACTTTCTCATGAAAAAGTTGTGGAGATTGCAGGAAGAGAGTCATACACTTTTCAGGAGGAATCAACACCTTACTGATCCTGCAGCCATAAGCCAGAAGGTAAATCCTCCTCCTGAGTTGTTTGAATCATCTCCAGTTCTTGGACAGGGTGTTAGGCACAGTAGTTTCTCTCCTTGATTTCACAAACTTTGTAAGCAACCATATTGCTACAATTGGAGTCTTCTTATGCATCACAGATATTGCATGCCTAACAACCAAGAATTCAATTCTATCTTGCTCTCTCTGTAAACCAGATAAAGAAGGAATAGTCTCAAACTGTTGTTGTAAGGGGTTTTGTTTGTTTTAAGGAAGTTTTCCCAATTGCACACTTTCCTTCCAAAGAAATGGAAGATTGAGTGTAAGTGTGATTGTGCAGCAAACTGCAAAGGTTATCAGCCTTTCGTTGGTCAGTGTAAAATGTGCAAGAATATTCTTATATATATGATTGATGAAATGCAGCTTGTAGAAGGAGAGACAAGGTATCAAATTGCCTGGCATTACAAGATTCCCTATCCACGCCTTCATAACTTGCCCACTGGAACCATCACTGACAGTCCTCAAAGAATATCCAAGCCTACATATGAGGTTTGTTCAACCCCTTTCTTTGCTAATGTTACATCACATTCTAGATCTTATTGCAAAAAAGCTGGTGTTTTTTTTTTGTGGTCTGTTGTTTTCATTCCTCTGACATGATGGAGATTGGGAGGGCCAGGGTTTTGTTTTGATCCTATCTGTCATTGTTGTTGGCTTTGCAGGTTCCTTCACAAGAAATGGGCAGTTTAGATGATGACCAAGATAGTGTTCCAGGACTAGATGGCTCAAGGCGCATGTTCCAGGGATTGTGAGTGCTTTTACAATGTCAGCACAAAGATCTCAAAAATAGGCATATTTTGTGATTTGTCTGTGCCAGCTCTGGCATTGAGATTTGAATGTTGTTATTGGAGAACTCACAATAGATTTGTTTCTGTGAACTTTGATAAGACTTGTTGTTCTCTGGATTCATGACTAGTTTTTGGGTTCCGAGCCATAAAATAAAGAAACTTCCACCAGAATGTATTACGTGACATATGAAAGGGAGATCTGGAAGTGCAACAGTTTACAATGAAGAAGAACTCCATCAAGTCCTGTGAGACCATGGTTGTAACATAGTTACTGATGATGACCATGAGATGAGAGACTGGTTTGTTCATGTGGTTGCAGATCACAACAGTCCACATGTTTCTGTAATGATAAAGCTATTATGTTCAAACTGCACCTGATGTCACATATCTGTGTGGGCCGATGCCTTCAATAGTTGCCTCATCTTGTTCTTGTGTCAGGCATCTGTTTACATCCAGATGAGTGCTGAGAAGATGCAGGAACATGGCACATGGATTCAAAGGGCGAACAGCACTCAAGAACTGATACAAATTTGCAGTGGTATGACAACAAGATTGAACATTAAATATGGAGAAATCCCTACTCTTTGTATGGACTTAAGACATTCTTCACCTGGACATTCTTGAGTGCAATAGTTTGGACATTCATGTGATATTTGTCTGTTTTCAGTGCAAGCAGAGAAACCTGTGGTTTCTGCTTCCAAGGTTATTGTACTGACATCTGTCGCCAATAGAAGGGTGTCTCTCTGCATTGCATCATAAATAGAAATTTGCTGTTAAGGAACAGACTGGGGGGCTTCTGAGACTCCAATGTAAGATTACCCCAAGCATATGTGATATCCATAGTGTTGTGTACCCTCGTTTTGCAGAGAAGCATGTGCGACGGTACTACCTACTCTTCTTCTTCTTAACAACAACACTGCATGTTTTGTGAAATTGGTCCCACACTACAACTGTTGTTTCTTACCATCTCTGCTTACTGAAGAGCTTGCAAGAACAAAATTTCAGGCAGTTTTGTGAACAAGGATCAATCATCAGAAGCGCTTCATGGAATCTGGCATCTATGTGCTTGTCCAGTATTTGAGAAATCAACTAAGCATAATCCGTTACGGACCAAAATCTCATCAAGCAACAGGAATCATCAAGAAGCGGCAAGAAATTTGAGCGTGATTAGATTGCCCAAGGATCGAAAGCCTGCGACAGATTCTTGTATCCCAATAGGGAGAGACAAAAAAGGCCAAACGGATCGCTAAGGGAAGAAGAAAAGTCTCTTTCTCAGGAATTAGGGTTAGGGTTATGGTGTCTTGAAGGCGGGGGTCAGGTGCCACAATTGCGAGGGAATGCAGTCGCGATTGGGAGGGTGGCACGCGCAAAAATCGCAGGCGCAAGAAACGGAGAGGGATGATGGATTTAGATTCCCAGGAATATGACAAATTGGTATGCAAACACATCAACTTTCCTTTTTCCTTCCTTTCATTTTCTAGTTTGCGAAGTCTGGACAACATTTAAGCTCCCGGATTTGCAGGTTTCTACAAGAAGAATCGCTGTCTGAACACACAAACACTATGAGATAGCTTCTTTGTGCCTGTCATCAATTGAGCTCTATCACTAGATTGATGTCTGGATGCTGTTGATCAAGAAAGAAGTGAAGTTTGATGTGGAAAGAAGATGCGGTCATTGAGCCAGTTCTGTCTGGAGCGGCGCAGAAAGTCAGTGACGGTGAGGTGCGCAAGATTGTGTTGTCATACCTTGTGCACAATTGCTTCAAAGAAACTGCAGAGACATTTATCGCCTGCTCAGGCATGAAGCGGACTGCAGATTGCTCTGTTGATATTGACAAAAGAAAACGTGTGTTTCTCTTTTGCCCCCACCAACCTGAATGCACTTGGATGTTTCAATACTTGCTTGAGCACATGTCATGGTGTTTCTTCTTCCTCATTGCTGTTGGCAGAAGGAATTGAAACGTTTGTTTTCCCATTGTGAATGCAGCAATCTATAACCATGTGTTGGAGGGCAATGTGTTGAAGGCAGTAGAGCTCACCAATCAATTGGCTGTTGACCTTCTTCCAACCAACAAGGATGCCCACTTCGAGCTTCTCACCCTACACTTTGTAGAACTTGTTCGTGCAAAGGATTGGTATGGAACATCCTTCGTAAGTATATCCTCCTTGCAATATGTGCAAAAGCTCTTCTGTGTAGACTTCTTCACTAGAATGTGAAGAGGGTTTCCTAAGGAGAAACTGGACTGATAAGAATAAATGGTGGTTGTATTGCAGTGCAGGTGCATTGGAATTTGCACAAAAAGAACTTCGAGATTTTAGCGAACAAGAACACTACCGTGAAAAACTCCAAGTGGGTTATGCTTTTTTTCTTATAGATTTCTGGTCTGAATATGTGTCCATTTTTAGGCTGAGAAGGCTGAGAATTGTATCATCTCACAGCACTTTGTGAGTGGCAGATTGTCGTGTTATATTCAAAAGTGTTACTGTGGAGTTTTCTATGTAATCTCATAAATACATACAGTTACCCACAGCACATACATTATGAGCTGGATGTGGATGCATATAGTTGAATAAACATGGATGTAAATTCTTCTCATTTTACTGTCATTCAATGTGCTTGAATTCCATATCTTTTATTTTCTGATTTTGCAGGACTGCATGGCATTGCTTGCATATGAGGAGCCAGAGACTTCTCCAATGTTTTCCTTGCTCTCAATGGACCACCGTCAGAATGTGGCAGATGCTTTGAATTGTGCTATTCTGGGTAAGAGGGACTTTTTGTTGAACATATGTTTGTATTCCAATGATAGTTTGCAATTCTTCATCATTTGCCTTTTCAAAATGAAGGATGGTGCACAAGTTGCTTATATAGTGACAAAGTGTTGATGTGCAGCACATGCAAACCTTCCAAGCTATACATCAATGGAGAGATTGCTTCAACATACTACAGTTGTCAGGCAGTATCTCAACCAAGAACTTGGGAAGGTATAGAACAGTTGCAGTCACCAGAGATTTGTTCCTTGTGGAGTTCAATATAGATAACAGAGTATGGATACTTGAAAAGTGTCTAATGCCACATGGTTAATATATTGCAGGATGGACCTCCAGTTTTCACTCTAAAGGCATACCTGAAAGGCTGAACAAACTCATGGCTTCAATTGTCACAGTGGCTGGAATCACACACATGGTAGTGTGTTGTTATGGAGGCAAATATAGGATGAATTATACACTGAAAGACAACTTTCACAGGCTATTCTAGTTCATGAACTGCAGTTACTTAAGCATTGGACAAAATATCTTTTGCACCTTGTCCTGCAATTCATGTTACCTGTAACATATTTTGGCACTAAAAATTTTACATGATTGTATTGTTTAACTTCCTTCACTATTTCTGCAAGTTCATTGCCTGGGCCTTCAGATTGCAGAAGCAGATCTGTGTTTTCCTCATCATCTGTTTCCAAGGTAGAGGGGACAACAAATTGTTTCTCTATTTGTAGTCAGAGTACCTTGTGTAGAGCATTATTGCCTTGTAATCCCTTTTTCCATCATGCTGCATCCATGTTGGCATCTTCAAAACAATTTGCTGGTTTGAGACTAATTCTGTTCTGTACAGGCTTAGCAGTGCAGATGTACATCTATCAGTTTTGTAAGAAATTTTCAGTGGCACAACAAATCTTGAGATGGGTTTGACCTTGGTCACATACATTTCTTTTAATGGTGGTGTTGGACTGTCACTTCCCTTTGTCTTGCAGGCCAGGCTATACACTATGTTGCATTCACTATGTTGACAGTGGAACACAGATCAGCTGTATATTATGCAGGCAATTGAAGCTGCACTACAAATTCATGTATGAGCTCACTCCTCTACTTGCTTTGCTCATTCTGTTTGCACTCAATTGTGCTTGAAAAATGGATTTACAATGTTTTTGTTATTTGATGGCCATCTTTGGACTGCCCAGGTTCAAACAAGATATGCGTGGGCACTGTCATACTCATTTCATTCACAATGGATTTCCTTGATTTTTGCTCAGAACCCATGTTTTGGGAAGGTTCAAAGTCCAAACCTCAATTCTATTGCAAGGACATGGTCAATCCTATGCAATGGCATCACCAGCCAATTGCAACAATCCTGTGAGTTCTGTAACAGTGCAATATGGTGCCACTCTGAAAGGGAAAGTCTTGGTTCAAAAGTGATTCGCCCCCTCCTCAAAAAAAGAAGTATTTTTGCACACGCAGGAAAAATCCCGAAAAAGCCACAGACAGAGGTGGGATGATATATTATTATTGAATGCTGGATGAAAAACTTGTCCTTCATTGTATGTATCAAATAACTTGAAACGGATATTAAAAATGTGACCCCCTCAACAACAGCCTGTTTATTTCTGACATGAATTGTTTGTAAATTGTCATCCATGTTTTCAGCTTAAAAGACAAAACTCTAGCTACAATACAGTTTGTGCCATAGTTTTAAAAGCCCCACCTTCAAAATTAAAGAAATTATTAGTGCTTATGTATGATGGGACATTGCATAACACAAATTATTCTTTTTATGAAATGAGAATATGTTTTGAGGGAATCAAAACACCAAACAAGTAAAGTCTTTCCTTCATCTTGCTAGTGACTCACTGTTCAAAATGAAATTTCAGCCTTTTTTTGTGAATTTTTAAAAAAAATTGTCCCACCAAAATGCAAAAAAAGGTTCGAAAGAATCTTTTTAAATCACCACATTTCTATTCATGGTTCAAGTAGGTAGCCAGAAACCCATAAGAGTGTTTTTTTTTCCTTTCATATTTTGTTAATAGCCAAATATGGCAAAATTGATTTATGGGATGATTGCGCCTCAATTACATCACCTATAAAACAAAAATAAATAAAAATAAGTTTTTAAAACACTGATATGAATATAGAAGCCAATTCATTGTAACTGAAACTGTTCATGACTTAACCTAATCAATTTTGTTGCTGTTTTCAATTGGATATTGGTCTTGAAAGGTGTTCTTATGGTTTCTTTTTGAGATGTTAATTATGTCCTTTTAGTGAATTGTGGTATAATATTCAATGATATAAATATTTTAGGCTTATTATCTCACTTCCAACCGTCTGAGATTCAGATGCCGAGGATCACAGGCCCCATCCAAAAACAACACTCTTATGTCATGTCAAGAGCATATTGATCAATGGAAAACTGAAAGGCATAAAGTCTGTTTTCTTGGATACTAAAAACCAAGATTGAATTCCTTGCATTTTATTGATGCACTTCACCCTTCTGTTCAAATGTGTTTTGGTACCAAGGAAGTTCTACAGGGCTCAGCCAGTGAGGGCTTACCTGGCAGAATTCGCTATTGATGGCTTGTTGACAGCTGATTGGAATCAGGGGCACTGCCATAGAATCCGCAGCAAGCACTGATTCTATTTCTCAATGAGGAAGCAGGAATCCCTGAATATGCACCCCTTCTTGATAGCCCATTTACTGGTGTTAAAACCAGGGACACAGCTGCAGAATCAGCAGCAAGTACTGATTCTACTTCTCATTGAGGCAACAAGGGTGCTTGACTGTGCAACCCCTCCTTCTATAGGATGCAAAAGTGTGTAGTTCTTTGAAGAGCTATGAACAAGCAGATAGAAATGAAATCAACTGCAATTATGTAGGCCTTGCTCTAAATCAATCACTACTAATTCCTGATCACATCCCTAGACTGTAATATTGGACATACAAGATATCAGAAGATTGAACAGAACATCCTGAAGCACAACAAAAACTCCAATACTACACAGAACTCCATAAAGCAAGAAACCAGTTTTATTTCAGTGCTTATTTTCACCCAATTGAAAGGTGGAATGAAGTGGGTTTCACACCCACTAAAGGTCATACATGACCCACAGACCAGCCATCAATCTCTGCCTGCCAGGACCAGGTAAATATCAGTGGCAAACTATTGATCAGGACTTTGGTCACAAAGTATCATGCAAGCTACCTAATGGTAAGACTCTTGCACACTAAATTTTGAGAAACCTCAAGCAATGTCTCCTTTTCAACTGCCCTACCACTTCAGTAGAAGAGGTCTTGTCAAATAATGATGCCTTCAGCAAACCCCACACCTCCAGCCCCCAACCTATGCCACAAATTTCTGTTCCCTTGTATACATCCACTACTGACTCTACAATGTGGCAGTTGTAATTGTATATTATTCAGGGTTATATCTATAATGGATCATATTTTAAATCAACCTTCACTCTGGTTTCTGTCTATAAGGTATAGCAAATTTAGACCTGCTATTTAAGGTGTCACATGCAGTATGTTTATCCCATCACAAGATTCTCCCAGATTTGGCTGTGAGAGGTGAAATGGGGAACAATACTAAGCAATAAGTAGACAACTCTTTGGGAAAGCTGACCATTAGGAGACCATCAAACAGGTGAAATGACCTCCTTCATCCCATGTGTTGCCAGTTAAGGAGCTTGCCAAAGTGGGCCATGATCACATACGGGAAATTCGCAAAGGAGTCACAAGCTCTGACTCCTCTGCTCTTACTGGATGAAAGAGTTCAAGATCCTGATACCGCTCTGTGAACCTCTCCCGGCACTCAACTCCAGCCCTGACTCCTGTGGAAAAGGCCCCATGTACTGTACCTGGAAATCGCTCACTAGTAGCCTCCCCAGCAAAGAAAAGGTTCTCAACAGGCATGCGCAATTGCTCATACAAGTCATGTGGTTTACCAACAACATCATAGCTGTAGCAACCTAGCGCACTTGGATCTGTTCCCCAGCGTGAAACCAAATACTGAATCTGCAACTCCAAAATTATCATCAGGTGTGCTTGTTCACAGAATGGGTGAAAGTGATACATCCCATGAAAGAGGTTCTCCAATTGAAAAAACTTTAACAGTCCAAATTCATGGCTTAGGATGAAGTGCATACTGGATCAGATGCAGTGGGAAGTATTCTTTTCAATTGCAATACTGCAAAGTGGACAGCCACCTCATCAGAAAGCATCTCTATGTCATCAGCAAGTCGTCCTGCAAGAGCACTCAGGCAACTTAAATGGTGGACTGGTATCAAAACACTATATGTCACCGTTTTCAAGCTCATTGATTACCAGGAAAATTCTTCTGCTGACAGTTCCCTATACTAGGTGATACACATGGTGCTGAAAAAGATTCTTGCATCATATAGACAAGGATATCTAGCCTGAGAGATTGGATCCACATACCTATACTCATGCCATATAAAAAGCCATGAGTAAACTTGAATATGAACTTTTAGGTGTCAACTTGAATAAGTAATGTGGGATACCTGCTGGCATATACACCAAGACAGGGTGACCAGTTGCTTTGTGAAGGTTCAAAAAGTAGCTGCAGTCATAGGATGTAGGGGCAACTACGCCAAGAAACTCCACATTAGGCCAAAAGACAGTCTCAAAAAACAGAGCAATCTTGTTTTCATTGCCAACACCCAGATCAGAAATTGCTGCCTCTTTCCAAGCAGGCAGTTTGGGTTCAAATCGTGGCAAGTTGGCTTTCAACACACCCAAAGGAACTGCAACAACTGCTGCATCTGCATCAAATGTCTTCCCATTCTCTGTTGTTACTCGCACCCCATGGAGCCGCCAATTCACCTTTGTCACTCTGTCCAAGATAGGATCATCTACTGATGTGAGTTTAGCAGCAATCTTGTGCTTTTCTCGACAGCTGGTCACTCCACATTGATGCAATGAGACATTAAACTATCATGCCTGCTTGAATAATGAAATTCCTGCCTGGTAGATGACATATAGACAAGAAAATTCCTATCGCACCTATGATTAAGACGTATATCAAGACCTTCAGAGAGGGAGAGAATGACAGGCTCATAACCTCCCACCATCAGACCATGGCCACCCTGTAACAAGTCTTCCTGCAAAGGCAAATCCAATACACCCACTTCATCATTGTCCATGGTTTGGGTATGGCAAGTAGGCAAACCAACTTTGCAGCCTATGAGAACAATCCATTCATCACTAGGTTACCCATCAAGAAAAAGCCATCACAAAATTTGATAGGTTGCTTCATTTATATCACACCTCATCCCAACTCTGAACTGAGATGTTCTCAGCATCAGTGGCAAACCAGCCTTCCAAGCGACACAAGTACCACTGGAGAACCTTGTAAGCCATTCCTTCTTGCCTGCAAGGGCAACTCTCTTTAGAGATTCTCTCTTCATTTATTACAAGGACATGAGAACTATACATTCACTTCCTGCTGACTAATGCCCAATGCTAAAGAACTCCCCTGCTAAAGTCAGCCTACCTCTGTCACCAGCATAAAAATTATCCCAATTATCAACAGGAGAAATGTTTAATTCTTAAAACATGTATGCACTAGATGGTCACAATAGCAACATAGAGACTCTCCTCACACCCCAGGCTAATGTCCAGGGTAATTACGAGTTAAATTTGTGAAAGTCAAAGACAAACCTTAACTCCGGACGTCTTTCCAGCACCATATCAATAGCTTTCAAGATTGACATGTCATCTGGATACTCTTCCCGGATTTTTTTGGTCTGAAAAGAAGCAAGTGAAGCCTTTGTAGCTGTTAGCTGTGCTTACAAGAATTTCTCAAAGGATAATAAACCCACTGTAAGCTAACAACACTTGAAAATAATACTGCTACAAAAATCCACATTGTCCAGATATTAAGAGATACATAAAACCATGAGAACAAATGATAAAAGTCACCTCTTCCAACAAGGTCTCAAACACCTCTCCAACTTCCATAACAAGAGCTTGAGGAACTTGATGCCCTTCTGTGTCAAAGAGTGCATAACTAAACACCCCAACCCCAGACCCAAACATAGTTCACAACATTGCATTGATTGGTTTTACAAAACTGATCTCTGGAATTTGCAGTTCTACTAATACAGAAACATGCAACTCTAATGTAGATTTCATCACTAGTGGAACTGTGGATAACACTCATGTGGCTGACTGTCAACTCCTCCAAAAACACAAGTCAATGAAGGGATTTTCAATTCAGGAGTTCCAGGTATGGAAGTAGAGGCCATTTCAGATGTATGTACTAGGTAAGAACAGCAGAAGCCACACAAGGACAAGACTACAAAGGCAGTCCTAGTCTACATCCTCATCCCATATATACTCTAGTATTCTCAAGGCACTTTAGAGTTCTCCAAGTGACAACCTCTGCATCTCAAAACACACAGGCCAGCCCTGGACTTTCCACCACCACATGGATTTCTGAAAGAAAATTGTGAAGAGGAGAGCAGCATACAGAGAGTTCAGGTCTGCTGGTAATGGAATCTAGCCAAGGCAGAACATGTCACCGAAAAATAGAGAAACATACACTGGAGTTACTTGCCTCTCAAGATCATGATCATAGAGCACAGATTTATCCTCACAAGTGCGGTATAAGGGCAGGGAAAGTTTCCCAATCACAGCCGCCAAAGGATTATCCTTGCATACTCCATGCAACCTGCACTCAGGAGCAATTCATGATGAATTCATCACTGTACACAATAGTGGCAGGCAAGAAGGATTACTATGAATGATATCCCCCCCCCCTCTTCCTGCTGAGGGGAAGAGAAAAGTTCAGGTTGAATGAGGTGAACAATTTGAGCAGAATGTTTCATTTGCAGATCTAAACTTCGACAATTATTGTTGGCTTTGCATGAGCTCTGACTGTGAGATCCAGAGAAGGAAGCAATCACCATGCGTGCTTGCTTTACAGGCAAAGATTTGTGTTCAGAAGAAGAATTGATTGTCTATGATCACTGGTCATGGGTGATGGATAAGCAAATTCATTCCATCATCCATCCCCAACACTGTTGTGTAGTCTTCTAAAAAAGGAAGCAGAATTTTACCATGAGGCCCCCATGTCAACAGGGAACCCAAAGGAATGGTCTGTCAGTACGCGGCCCCCTATCCGATCCCGGGACTCCAACACTACAACCTGCACATTGGGGGGAGGGGGTATTTAAGAAGAAGAAGAAGAAGAAGAAGAGTTTGGGATGATCTTGAGGAAAGAAAGAAGTGGGCAGAGGTCTGATGAAGCTTTTGCTGCACTACTAGGGTTTCAATAAGAATGTCTGTCATGAATAAGAGGGTTTTCTCTTGGCTAGTACCTTGAACCGTGAATTGTGCAGAAAGCGTGCAGCAGCTAGGCCTCCAAATCCTGCACCAATTACAATCACCGTCGGGGTTGATGATGTCGCTGATGCTACTGCTACTCTTACCCCACATAGACCTGCCATTAGCACATGATGCTCATCAGGTCTATGGCATCATGACATAGACCTGTCATGAATTTCCAGCAGAAAAAATGCCATGCGGAAAGAGTTTATGTGCACCAAGAAAACATAAATGTCTTGTGGAAAAATACATTCCATGACTAAGAATGAGGTGTAAAGGAAGGAAGGGAAGGGGGAGAACAAGACGTACTTGATTCAGACGTCGTATTGGATTCTTTCGAGGGCGCCATAGATGGCGCTGTGCCCTCTGCGTATTACCTTCCAGCTCTGAAGCTTCAAATGAGCGCCGAGGGTGACTCAAAGATACACAGGCACACATGCAGGAGCGAGGCAAACCCCCGACAATAGGGAAAGAAAGAATACACGAGAAGACTTGACTATCTCCGAGACGCGACCAGGACGTCGTGGGAAAAAAGAATCCAAGAAGAAACAGACGGAATTCTCGAGTTCTGGATCGCTGCTCCTCCTGCAAGCTCGAAAACCTAAGCCAACACTCTGTCGTCGTCGATTCTTCCCGAATAACAAAAGTCGATGTGCATGCAACCTTGATCGAAACAGAAAACAACAACAGACACTTCAAGGCGAAACGCTGCCTAAGAGAGCCCTATAATAAGAGCAGCCTAAGGTAGCTTCTTCCAAGGTTTCCGCCTCAGCCTCAAAATTTGCACGCAAAAGAAGAATCAGTTTCCACCGCCTTCCCCTTTAACAGCACGAGAAAAAGTCGCGATCCAAACAAGACAAACAGAGGAAAGCCCTTCCCTCTTCTCCACGCGAACAGACTCGAATGCCGATATGTTCTTCGACTAATCAAATCGCACTGCAGCAGGCAAGTAGGTTATTCACTGTTTCCTTTCTTCTTTCCTCTTCTTGTTTGTTGCGCCGATTCCACCCAGATTTGAGACTTGTTGCCCTTGTCTCCCACAGGCTACTTCAACCCGAGTTTCCGTACTGAGATGACTCGATCCGAATCCAAGGAGAATTTCTCCACAGAAAAACAATCAGTCCGAAGAAAGAAAGAAAGATCAGGAAGCGCAATGAGGCAAATCGATCGCTTCACGTGGTGAATCCCTCCCTCCACTCCCTACGAGATTTTCAACCGCAGAATTTGTGCACTGTTGATTCCGATTCGACAAGAAAAAAGAATCGTTTGTGAGGTAAAAGACGAGCGCGAAGAAAAGGTCAGTAAGCGGAAGGGAATACGCGCTATCAATCCGCCCGACAACGACGAGGAAATCGAGAGCACTCGGCGCGTGTCTATTCACGACTGGAAGCGCAAGAAACTACGACGAAGAGGAAGCGCAAAGAAGAGCAGATAAAAAACAACTCTTCAGATCTACCAAACCCTAATTCGAGGTCCCAATCCGCAAACGCCATTTGTCACCCTGCGGACCTCCATTTGCGGACGTCGAGCTGCTCTTTCTCAAGCTCAACCCTCTTTTTTTTTTACTGATGAAGTTTCGCCAAAAAGGCGAAACATGACTAATTATTAATTAGATGCAAATGATTCACATTTTTTCAGGACGACGTAGAAAAAGTGGCGATCAATCTTTTGGAATATTTCGCCAAATATGGCTACCTCTTAACCAGAAATAGAGTACAAATCTTTAATCATGCTTTTCTATATTTGGCTACAAACAGACATTTGGCTACAAACAGAAATTCCTGGAAAAACACTGTCTGGCTGCGGAGTGCGGAGGCGAAGTACGGTACCACGTGGCAGAATTTTACGAGGTTCCTTTTTACTGCCAACCCATGTGACAAACGGTATCGCGGGTGGGTCCCCCTTTGGCTTCGTTTTTGCGGCGGTCCACGGGTCCCGCGGGAAAGCGACGGCCGAGATCATGGTGGCGGGATGGACGGTGGCTTTTTGAGGATTATTTGTTCCCTACCTACCCTACTAACTACCCTACGTAGTTATTTTTAGTTAGCAACTTATTTGCTGACTTTTCCGAGGGAATATTTAGGCTCCCTATTACATTTCGAGTAAACTAGTGTGGCCTGCGCCGTTGGCCCAAGTGTTGTTACCACGTCCTCAATTGATTTTTCCTTCCAAAACCTGGTTTTTTGGAATTTATTTGAATTTTCAGCGGCAGAAATCACATTAAAATAAATATCTCCCACATTCTGAATCCAAATCTTTCCAAAATAAATTCCATTAAATCCTGCTCATCAAGATCTTCCCAACAACACCAAAGGCACATTCCAATTCCTCCAAAATTTTCAGCTACAATTTAATTTAATTTAATTTTCAGTGAAAATTTCATTCAATATTCAAGAACTTTTGCACCAAAAGTCCAAACGCCATGAAACCAACCTGATGCACCCCTCATCCCCCCAAGAGACCAAGAATGCGATCCGAAAGCATCCTGGTTAAGCCGATCTCATAAGTACAAACAAAACAAAACAAAACAAACAAACTACCTTCCTTCATACATAGATAAGTGGTTTGATGAATAGTCCCAGGGAAAATGTAAAATTGGTAAAAAAATGTGCCCTAAACTTTAAATCCTCCCATATTTCAGCCTAAGGTAAAGCCCTCAGCAGAAGGCTTTACTGGAACATAAGGGTCCAGAGGAGGCGTAGCCAAGCACACTGACCCAATTCTGGTAAAGCCTATTGCAGAGGGCTAGGCTATATCGTGTGTTAATAATAATAATTTTTCAATCCACTATATTCACTCGTAAAAACCATTATCTTATGAATGAACAAACCTCACATGATTTTCATTATTAAAATAGTGAATGTTTAAAGTTCATGATATAATGTGATTGAGAGAGTTCCTTTCATATCTTTGGCATGGCATGAAGATAATTTTTGAAAACTTTAATAATCTCAAAAATAATTAGTTAATGCCTAACCAGAGCCTAGGACCTAGGGTATTGTACATGCATGCCTCAGGTGAAACAGCACCTATAATGGTACCATGATAAAACCATACCCTAAACACAAAAACCTACCATAAAATTTTCTAATGTGTTTGGAGATTGCCCTACAAAGCCCAATATTTCATCTACAATGAGTTTTCCGGGTTGCTTATAAATCAACTTATGATTTTTATTTTTTTTTCTAAAATATTAAATTTGTATGAAGGAACATAAAGAATCTTTTGGAATATTCCTGGACTATTCAATTTTTGGAAAGTAAATATTCAAAGTAAATAATTTCATTTTTTTAAGTAATTTTGGGCCGAGCCTTTTTTGCACTTCCTTTTGGCTACTCGAGTTGTAACTTGTCACCTGCACAAAGAATTGAATTAATGTGGCGTTTGGAGCATTTTGCAGATCATTTCTATCATCATATAGGACTACACTAGGTTCTTCTGACAATGCATCCTGACATGGCCGTTAATTGTCACCACTATCCAAGCAATGAGATCATTTCCCCATGTGTTTGCATGTGTTGACGATGGATGAAAAATCACCAATTGATCACATCTATGCTTAAATACCATCCATAGTACCTTGGCAGCTTCAAGACTAATTATAATATTTGTAAAAATGATGAGATTTTTAAGAAAATAAAATTCTCAAAGAACAAAATTTTGTGAAGGAAATCAAAGAATCCTTTTGAAATAGTGAGGAATGTTTTAATTTCTCAACATGGAATCTTCAAATTTAATTAATTGTTCAATAGACATGTGCTGAAGCTACCCCTTAGTACTACGATAAAAGCCAATCAATTTGGACGTGTCGAAAAATTTGATGAAGGCAATGATTTTGCTTTTTTGTGATGTCAACTTTTAAGATAACATTTTGGAAAAGGAAATTCTTTTCATTTTTCAAAACTTTGTGGTTGAGAACTTGTATTCAGGAAAAGCATGTTTAGCCGCACACGTCAATTCACATAGCAATAAATAAATGTTGGGGGGCGGGGGGGGGGTGGGTGGGTTGGGTTGCTTCAAATAATTCAACATTTTTGCCAACCCATCAACCAACAAAACACTTGTGGGTGGATAGCAATCAAAACCATTGAAAGATCTTTAGAATTACAAGTAGGCCCTAAACCCTAATTCATGGCTTTTTGTCCCAAACAAAAAATCATGACCCAAAAGGGCTTTTGTTTGAAACAAATGTGGTTGTAACTTGTCACTCAAAGAATGAAATAGCAAAACATTTTTTTTGCATTCAATGATTGTTCATTGTAAGGTAGTAATTGTCATGGATAAGAATATTTCCAAATGTGTTATGATAGATGGCAATCTAGCAAAGCATTGTCACAAAATAATCTTTTCCCAACAAGAATGTGGTGGTCCTATGGCCATGGCTCCACCTACTAGTACCACAATCTACTTTTGAAAATGGGCTTTTAGGAGTATCACCATATGGAACATGTGTTGGCTAAACTTGTCATCATATGTGACACCATACCCCCTGATTGCTTTTCCATTGTAGAAAGTACTTGGGGCCAAACTAGGTTCTTCCAAGGATTCCTTTTGGAAAATATTGCTTTCTGTTGGTACTAAAACACCGTTTTCTCCACTAAAAAGCTTCTTGTATTCATGGTTGCAAATTTCCAAAGCTATCTTTGAAATGCATTAAGCATTTGGAAAAAACTCCTAGTATATTTGGAAGGCAGATTATATTCATGAATCTCCCTCCTTTAAAATAGGAAAGATTATTCACCTATTCTTTAGAAGGGGGGCAAATCTTGCTCCTACTTTAGGGGTAAGGTCCCTCCCTCTTGCAGGTGTAAAAACCTTCCTACTCCTACCACCTCATGATCTACATATGTTTAGGCTCATAATAAGGATCACCTTGTGTCTTAGGGTGAGTGAAGCCCAATGGTGGGGAACATTCCCAAAATGTGAAGTTTGATTGAGCTATCATTTTGTCCAAGACTCTTTATTTTATTAATCCACTGACCTTTGGGCTTTTACCATACACATAAAAACACTTGGAGAAAATTCTTAGCATATTTGGAAGGCATTTTATATTCATGAATACTAATGTGACTTATGCCATTTGCCCAAGTGTGAACATGATTATATAAATGTTCCAAGGGTGGACTAGTTATCCCAAAAAAAAAATTAACGTTTTTTTGTAATTTTATTGAATTTTCAATGTCAAAAACTACTCAAATTCAATATCTCTCACACCTTAGGTTTAAAAATCTCCAAATCACCTTCATCAAATCTTATTCATGGAGCATTTTCCAAAAATACCAAGAACACACCTAAATTCCCATGTGATTTTTAATTTTAATTTAAATAAATTTTAAAAGAAAACATTGTCCAATATTCAATAGCTTCTTCACCATTGTGAAACCAACTTAGTGTACCCCTACTCATTAAAAGATTTCTAATGGTGGGTCCAAATTATTTAAGGTGTATCAAAATTTTGTCACAATGTCATTTTTTATTACTATTTTATTTTTTCATACCCAAGACACAAAATTGATAATATTGATGGAATCTAAAATTGTGATGGTCTAAGATATTGTGTTGTAGAATATATAATAATTCTTTATTCATTCGTATTCATGGGGATCAAAATATAGGGGGGGAAAATATTTCATTAAAAATTCGAGTTTTTTTGTCCTAAGTGGTAAACTTTAAAAAGTTTTCACTTTGGTACCAAAAGTGTGACAAGAGACGACATGGTTTGAGAAATTTCAATGGGACAAACAAAAAAAACAAACGACCTTTTTTGATACATAAATCCCTCCTAGCAAAAAAAAAGTGGGGGGGGGGATCTTACACCTATTTTTTCAAAATGTGTGGGAAATGATGTCTCCTTGTAAATGTAAAATCCTTTTTACTCTTAAGGACAAGGTGTGAAAACCCTCCTCCTCCTAAACCTTGTTATCTGCATATGTTTATAAGTTCATGATAATGTTTACTTCTTACTTGATGATGAGTAAAGCTCATGAGTAGGGGACATTCCCAATATGCAATGCCAACTTAGTAACTATCTCATCCTATGCCTGGTATTTTGAAAATGTCCCACCTTGGGATTCTATCCTACACATAATTATATTCATGATTATATAGACATTAAGGGTTAAAAGGACAACACTCAAAACATGGCAAGGGTCAATGTGCACCATTACAAATTATGGTCCCTTAGTAAATAATAGCTTCATACTACAATACCTTGAAAATGTATTTGATGGTGAATAAATTATTTTTAATTTTTTCTTTTCAAAAAAATATTATTCAAGTGGTTTTTTCACATTTGAAGTTAAGTATGACAATAAGTTGTCAAATAATTATTGTTGTTCACACTTACATCCTTGAGTTAGTAGGTTGTTAACATGTTTGATGATTATCACAAACATCATCATTCAAAATTAAGCATAGAAGTAAGTAATATGTGTTATAGTAAAATCTTTCAAAAATGAAGATTCCCATGTGTATCATCATAGATACATTATTAATTTCAAATCATACATGATAATTATCAACTTTGAATAGTGTTTTTTTATTGTGGTTCACACTTGCACTTGATCTTTTAAGTGTTTCATTTGGGTGTTTATGGTTCATGCTTGTGCATGCATTGATATGGTAGAGGTTTTTTCTTAAAAGTAAGATATTATTATGCATTCATTGTTAAACAAATGGAAAAAAACACATTTTTTGAATAAAATTTCATCCAAAAACTTAAAATTTCTAAATTGTCCTAGATTTAATTAATGTATATCAATATCATACACCATAAAAAGATTCACCCAAGAGTTCCATCTATAACCCTAGTTTTGAAATATATATTCAAATTTTCAAACTTTGTGACGAATATTATTTTGTCACAAATATATTCCATACGTTCAAATTTTTCAATGTTTGTTGAATTTTTCAAAATAATTGACTAAATGAAGTCAAGCTAATAAAATATACTTAAAACAAGCAAAAATAGTCCAAAATGTGATGTCCATGCATTACCAAAAAATTTAATTATAGAAAGATTATACACATGACTACAATTTTGGGGGTGTTTAGTGTGTTTTCACCCATTAAGAACATTTGGACCTCTAATTATTTGTGATCTTGGTGCAGAAGCAAATTTGATAAGATTAAGTTATGTTTGATGCTCAAAATCCTTCTTTCAAGATGGTGGGAATTAAATGTTTGTTATAAAAGCAAATAAGTCATCATCAAAGAAGAAGATGATTCACGTTGAATGTTCACCATCCAATTAAGGTCATGAAGTTATGTCATTTGAATTCAACTAAATGTAAATTGGATTTCCATATGTAATAGGAATTAATGGAAAAAAATGCAATGTGAGTAACATTGAGAGTTTTGTGTACATGTATAGGACCTATGGCGTGATCATGTCCATGCTTCTTCCCAATTTTGAAGGTTTATTTCCAAAGGACCATATTGAAGTGGAAGCACATGTGTAAATGTTCTTCTTTAGAGAAAAAAGTAGTTGTTTTGAAGGTTGTAAATATATAGATAAGTGAAATCCTCAGGTCAAAAATGTTTTTTTCCCATCACAGTTTAATAGGTAGGAATGAATTTGCAAAATATGGGCTTCAAGTTGATGACAAAAGATGAACTAGGGTCTTGTCATGTTCAAATTGGATGCCAAAAAGATGGATGCAAAACTAGTGACAAAGGGGAGCAACACATGAAGTATTTAAAAAGGAAGATATCTTTGGTTTTGTCTTTGTCTACTTCAAAGGATGCAAACACATAACAAAGCCTCAAGTTTGTTTTATTTTTTCAGGATATTGAGACCTGGAAACATGGAAACATTAATCTTGCATAGTTATTGTACCCAATTTTATCATTTGCAAGCATTTTTGTTGTGTACATAACAAGGCTACTTGAAGCAAGGACATTATTTTCAAAGACTAATTGTAAACGAAACATTATTAACAATTGTTGATATAATTTAAACTTGTTTAAACCTAACTTAAACTATCAATAGTTGTAAACTCAAACATGAACATAAATTTCAAAACATGTTCATGACATATAAATTATCCTTTTTATTTTAAATGACATTCTATAACTTCTCCTTGAATTGACAAAACTAGTAGGAGGTTTAATATTCCTAATGTTGTAAACACGAGCAAAATGACACATGTGCACCAAAAACGAAGGTAGGATTTTTACATCACCGTAAATTAGATTTTAGCCATATCTAGAAAAGACCTATAAGTAGATAAACACCACTAAACATTGTGAAGAAAAATAAACACAAAAAAGTTGGAATTGAAGAGGTGGAAAAACAGACTACCATATTTCCAAAAGGCTCCAAAATTTCCCATAACATTTTTGTGACAAACAAAAATTACAAAATAAAAAAATTGTTGCTTCTTACTTGAATTCACAAAATACTTCCAAAACTCCATGAAAACACCTTGTTGGCAACATTGTGTCCAATTATATAAGTTGATACAAAGTCCAAAATTCATAAACTATGAAATCCAATTTATAAACCACATTATGGCCTAAATTTTTTAGGTCAATCAAGTGCTAAACCCACCAAGCTTGTACACTTGCAAAAGATTTATTTTGTTTTGTAGATGGATTGTTCTCCTACATGGATTGGGTATTAGATCATGTGCCAACATACCTCCTTTTCTTGAATGCCTAATTAGCTAGTAGGTCCTCACCAACGTTTTTTTTTTTTTTTTTTTGGTTTAAATTTTTTTTTTTTTCCCCCTTTTGTTCACTTAGAATTTTTAAAATTTTTTTCATTTTAAGAATTCCTTTCTTCCTTAATAGTTAACCCTTTTTCCAACTTTTTTTTTATATGG
>Ga0116229_10003117_pt1 | contig 27204 bp, 21 predicted proteins | sample S1TSphgellanicum_3_FD_87313 | JGI IMG/M metagenome (GOLD analysis project Ga0116229, IMG submission 87313) | Host-associated microbial communities from peat moss isolated from Minnesota, USA - S1T2_Fc - Sphagnum magellanicum MG | ecosystem: Host-associated > Plants > Peat moss > Unclassified... | reverse complement strand
CCGGGAATGCGGGGCCTCCCGGGAATGCGGGGCCTCCCGGGAATGCGGGGCCTCCCGGGAATGCGGGGCCTCCCGGGCGTGCTTGGCCGGCCGGGCCTGCGAGCATCCCTATGGCTCGGGGTCGTACTGTCGCTCGGTCTGCCGGCGGCGGGCACCGCCGAAGAGCTGAGCTGTCGTACGGTGCGCTTCTCGGACGTGGGATGGACCGATATAACCGCCACGACCGCGATTGCCTCGCGGCTGCTCGAGGCGCTGGGGTATCGCACCGTGACGCAAATCCTCTCGATACCCGTGACCTATGTCTCGATCAAGAATCGGCAAATCGACGTGTACCTGGGCGATTGGCAGCCGAGCATGCAAGAGGATCGCCGACCCTTTCTGGCGGACGGATCGGTCGAGGTCGTCGGACCCAATCTCTCGGGGGCGAAATATACGCTCGCCGTTCCCGACTATGTCGCGGCGGCGGGAGTCCAGACTTTTGCCGATCTGCGCCGCTTTGCCGATCGGTTCCACCACAAGATCTTCGCGATCGAGCCCGGCAACAACGGCAATCGGATGATCGGCACGATGATTGCCGAGAATCGCTTCGGTTTGAGCGATTGGACCCTGGTCGAGTCGAGCGAACAGGGCATGCTGAGCGAGGTGGACCGTGCCATTCGCAAGTCCGATTGGATCGTCTTTCTCGGATGGTCGCCGCACCCGATGAACCTGCACTACCGTATGCAATACCTGGCAGGCGGTGACGACACGTTTGGCGCGAACTTTGGCGGTGCGACGATCTACACGGATGTGCGCGCGGGCTATCGCGCCGAGTGCCCCAATGTCGGCGCCCTGTTGGCGAATTTGCAGTTCACTCCGGAGATCGAGAGTCGGATGATGGCGCTGATTCTCGATGATCACTTGGACGGGCGCAGCGCCGCAACGGAGTTTCTGTCGTCGAACCCTCAGCTTCTCGACGCCTGGCTGAAGGGCGTCGTGACCGTCGATGGAGAGTCCGGGCTGGATGCGGTGCGGCGGAACCTCGGCGCCTCCGCGCTTCATCACTTCAGCGCTGGAATCGATGCCGCCGATCAGTGGGTCGTCGTGCATAAACTGCCGCTCGGGCGGTGGATGGATGCGCTGATACAGCTGGCCGTGCATCGCGCGCAAGGCTTTTTCGACCTGGTTTCCATGTCCTTGAGCCGGACGATCACGGTGTTCACGGGCGCGCTGCTGCGGATTCCGGCGTTGCTGCTCGTGGGTTGCCTGACGGCTTGCGTGTTCGCCCTGCGCCGATCCATTGGTCTTACGATCTTTGCCGGAGCCTCCCTGCTGTTGATCGACAACCTGGGTCTGTGGCAGGCGACGGTCGAGACGCTGTCACTGGTCATCTTCTCGACCGTGGTCTGCATCGTATTCGGCATACCCATCGGCATCGCGGCGGCGCATCGTCCGTGGCTGTTTCGCGTGCTGCACCCGATACTCGATTGGATGCAGACCATCCCGACCTTCGTCTACCTGATTCCGACGTTGGTGCTGTTCGGCTTGGGCGTCGTACCGGGCCTCATTTCGACGGTCATTTTCGCCATCCCGGCACCCATTCGCCTGACGCATCTCGGTATTTCGTCCGTGCCCGTCCATCTCCGCGATGTCGCCCTGGCATTCGGTGCCACGCGGCGGCAGCTGCTGCTCAAGGTGGAGCTACCCCATGCGTTGCCGACCATCATGGCCGGCATCACCCAGTGCATCATGTTGAGCTTGTCAATGGTGGTGATCGCCGCGCTGGTCGGTGCCGACGGCCTAGGTAAGCCGGTGGTGCGCGCGCTCAATTCGGTCAATATTGCCATGGGGTTCGAGGCGGGCCTGGCGATCGTCATTCTCGCGGTGATTCTGGATCGTCTTTTCCAGCGTCCCGGCAAAACCGCGGGCGGCGAGCCATGACCGCACCCTCAATACCGGGGAGTCCACCCGGTCCAACGCTCAGTCAGATGCCCGGCTCAACGGCCGGTCCAACGCCCGGTCCAACGCCGGGTCAAACGGCTGGTCCAACGCCGGGTCAAACGGCTGGTCCAACGCCCGGCCCAACGGCTGGTCCAACGCCCGTTGCTTCTCCAGCTCTGGAAACGGAGGTCCTGCGTGTTCGGGGCCTGATGGAGCAACGGCAGTTCGCGCAGGCTTTGGCGGCAGCCGAGGCGCTGGCCGGCGAGCACCCACAGAACCGCGACGTTCTCTACATGGTGGCAGTGTGCCAGCGCTATCTTGACCGTGTCCCGGATGCGCTCGCGACCTTGGCACGACTCGAGAAGTGGCACCCGAAGTTCAGCCGGCTGTTCCAGGAGCGCGGCTACTGTCACGTGGCGCGTCGCCAGGCGGAGCCGGCCATCCAGGCATTCGTGCGCGCCGTGAACCTGAACCACGCGCTGGTGGCCAGCTGGAAGGCGCTGCAAACGCTGTTTCGCATGACCAACCAGAAAGAGAGTGCTGCGAACGCCGACAGTCACGTTGCCAAGCTTGCTGAGCTGCCCGCGGAAATTGTCACTGCGACCGGCATGCTCGAGGACGGTGAGCTGCTGCCGGCCGAGAAGATTGTCCGCGACTATCTCCTGACACATGGCAACGACGTCGAGGCCATGCGCCTGCTGGCCAAGATCGGCCTCGAGCTCGACGTGCTGGACGATGCGGAGCTGCTGCTCGAGAGCGTGCTGTTGCTGGCGCCGGACTACAAGGCGGCACGCTATGACTATGCCCGCGTGTTGCTGGAGCGCCACAAACATGCGCGGGCTCTCTCCGAACTCGACAAGCTCCTGCACGGGGAGCCCGACAACCGGGCGTACCGCATGTCCTATGCCGCGGCGTGCGCCGGTCTCGGCGAGCATGAACGCGCCTTGGTGCTGTATCGCCAATTGCTGGCGGAAACCCCGCAGGCGGAGGAATTGCACCTGTCGGTAGGCCATGCGCACAAGGCGCTGGGCAGAACGCGCGAGGCGATCGAGTCTTACCGCGCGGCGCGCTGCCGGGCCGATTTCGGGGACGCGTACTGGAGTCTTGCGAACCTCAAGACCTATCGCTTCAGCGACGAGGAGATCGAGCGCATGCGCCGCGAGGAGTCCGGCGAAACGACGCCGCTCGAGGATCGCTATCATTTTTGCTTCGCGCTCGGCAAGGCGCTCGAGGACCGGGGCGACTACGCCGGATCTTTCGGCTACTACCAGCGGGGCAATGCGCTGAAAGCCTCCACGAGCCGCTATCGTCCGGAGACCATCGAGCGAAATGCTCGGCTCCAGATGCAGGTGTGCACGCGGGGGTTGTTCGCCGAACGTGCCGGCGTCGGATCCCAGAGTGACGCGCCGATATTCATCGTCGGATTGCCCCGCGCCGGATCGACGCTGCTGGAACAAATCCTCGCCTCGCATTCACGTGTCGAGGGCACGCTCGAATTGCCGGACATTCCGCGCCTTGCCGCGGAACTGGTGGGCCGCGAGGGCGATGACGACGATCCGCGCTATCCGGCCATTCTCGCCCGCATGCAGCCGCAGGAGTTCCGGCGCCTCGGTGAGGCATACCTCGACGATACCCGTCCCTACCGCAGCGGCAAACCGCATTTCATCGACAAGATGCCGAACAACTTCCGCCACATCGGACTGATCCATTTGATTTTGCCCAACGCGCGCATCATCGATGCCCGGCGCGAACCGATGGCCTGCTGCTTCAGCAACTTCAAGCAGTTATTCGCCTCGGGTCAGGAGTTCACCTACCGTCTCGAGGATATCGCGCGCTATTACCGAAGTTACGTCGCGCTGATGGATCATTGGGACGCGGTGCTGCCGGGCAAGATCCTGCGGATCCGGCACGAGGAGCTGGTCGAGGATCTGCCGGGCCATGTGCATCGCCTGCTCGCATTCTGCGGCCTCGAGTTCGAGCCGGCCTGCCTCGAGTTCCACAAGACCGATCGCAGCATTCGCACGGCGAGCTCGGAACAGGTGCGACAGCCCATCAATCGCTCAGGAATCGACCAATGGCGCCACTTCGAACCGTGGCTCGGTCCGTTGAAAAACGCGCTCGGTCTCCAGGGTCCCGCCTGATTAATCCAGCCGCGACCGGCCGGGTCGGCTCAAAATGGAGCCGGTAACAGGATCCGGTGTTGCATCCGAACGACTTTAAAGCTTGCGGGATCGCCCGGATGTTTTATGATCGAGCCTAAGACGACGGCGTGCCGTCGTCAGACCGCGGCGACAGCCACGCGATCAATAAAAGTAGGGATGGGACTATGAAGGCGAATCCAAAACTGGCTTGCGCGATCGGCGCAATCCTGAGTGGCGTCGGTGGCGGCATGGTCCGGGCTGCGCCAGCCGACGAGACCGATACGGGGACGGATCAAATCCAGGAAATCACCGTCACGGCGCAGCGTCGCACGGAGAACATGCAGAATGTGCCCGTCACCATCCAGGCGCTGACCGCGGAAACATTGACTCAGTTGAACGTGCAAACGTTCGATGATTTCGTCAAGTACCTGCCCAACGTCACGGCAACCAACACGGGTCCCGGCCAAAGTTCGGTGTTCATGCGCGGTCTATCCACGACTCCGCAGGGCGTACAAGGATCGGGCAGCGTCGGCGGCTTCCCGAGCGTCGCGATTTACCTCGACGATCAATCAGGCGCGCTGCCGGGCCGGAACCTCGACGTCTATGCCGCGGACTTGGAGCGCATCGAAGTCCTCGAAGGCCCGCAGGGCACGCTGTTCGGTGCCGGCGCCGAATCCGGCGTGATGCGCTATATCACCAACAAGCCGAAACTCGACGTCACCGAAGGCAACGTGACGGCGGCCTATGAAACGACGGCAGGTGGGGATCCCAGCAGCAATGCCGAGGCTGTGATCAATCTGCCGTTGGTTCCGGGTGCAGTGGCCTTGCGCGCCGTGGTTTACACCAATAACCAGGGCGGCTACATCAACAATATCCCGGCGACGTTCAGCCGCCAGCCCAGCGACTACAGCATCCAATACTATTACAAGGGTGTCGTGCCGAGCGGCCCGAACTCCGTTACGTCGATCAACAATGACACCCTGGTCGGCAACGGGATCAACACCGTCGACTATCAGGGCATCCGCGTCGGACTCGCGTACAAGATCAACGACCAATGGGATGCATTGCTGACCCAGTCCTACCAGGACATGAAGTCGAACGGCGTGTTCTATGAAATGCCGCATAGCTCCAGCGTATTGCCTAGCCTGCAGCAGCCGCTGCCCGACTTGTCGGTGGAGACCTTCGTACCATCCTTCAATCACGACGCCTTTGAGAACACGGCGCTCACCATCAATGGCCGGGTGGGCGATCTGAAGCTGGTTTATACCGGCGGGTACTTGGTGCGCAACGTCGAGCAGCAGCAGGACTACACCGGCTACGCGCGCGGCGCCAATGCCGCTTACTACCAGTGCATGCCGTATGGCGTGCCGGCGGCGGACGCCAGTTGCGGAACCCCCGCGGGCTATTGGCGCGATACCGTCAAGAACACGCACGACAGCCAGGAATTTCGCGTCAGCACCCCGGACGATTGGCGGCTGCGGGGAATCGGCGGCATTTTCTGGGAAGACTATTCGATCCATGACAATACCGACTGGTTCTACAAGTCGGCACCGGCCTGTTCCGCGACCGTGACGGCCAACTGCCTCGTCAACGTAGGACCCGCCCCCGGCGCCGAGGTCAACAACCCGAATGTCCGTCCGGACAACGAGTCCTACTTCGATGACATCACTCGCGGCTATACGCAGAAGGCTTTGTTCGGCTCGATGGACTTCGACATCATCCCGAAGAAGCTGACGGTGACGTTTGGGACCCGCTATTACAAGATCAATACCACCGAAGCCGGCTACTCGGCGAGCAGTTTCGATTGCAACCCCAGCAGTTTCCCCGGGCTGTCGACGACGGCACCCTGCCTCGGCGGCGGCCCCGCCAACAACTACGGGTTCGACACCAACGAAACCAAGGGCGACTTCAACAAGAACTACTCAGGATTCCGCAGCCGCGCCAATTTGAGCTGGCACATCACCGAGGATGTACTGCTGTACTACACCTGGTCCCAGGGGTTCCGTGCCGGCGGATTCAATCGCGGCGAGAGTTCGCACTGCGTTCCGGGCACGGGGGGTTACTGTCCCCTGACGGGCCTTGGTACGGGGGCCACACAACAGGTCTTCACGATTCCCTCCAATTTCGCGCCGGACACGCTGGTCAACAACGAGATCGGCTGGAAGACCCAGTGGGACGACCACCGCTTCGAATTCAATGGCGCGGTGTATCGCGAGGACTGGCGCAACATCCAGGTCGAGCTGTTCCTGCCGCTCGACTTCAGCAACCTGTCTTTCGTCGTGAATGGCCCGAGCTACAAGGTGCAGGGCGCGGAACTTCAATTCATTGCCCGGCCCCTCCATGGCCTGACGCTGACCGGAGGCGCATCCTGGAACAGCAGCAACCAGCTGGGGGTCGTCTACCTCAACGATACGCTCGGGCACCCGATCACTTCGGTGCGCGCGTTCGGCGACCCGGGGGTTCCGCTCGCGCAGTCCCCGCCGCAACAATTCAACATGCGTGCGCGCTATGAAATCAGTTTGAATGACTACACGGCTTTCGTGCAGGTCGGCGGCGTCCACAATGCGCATTCGCTGTCGTCGATCGCGAGCAGTACCACCGCGTACCCCGATCAGCCCGGCTATGCGTACAACCAGCCGGGCTGGACCGAGTACGATGCGTCCGCCGGTTTCGGCAAGGATGCCTGGATGGTGCATTTCTACGGCACCAATCTGACCAACAACCGCTCGGACTTGTACGAGAACCCGAATCAATTCATCGATGCGAAGACGATCAGCCGGCCGCGTACGCTGGGCGTCAGGCTCTCCTATAAGTTTTGATTGCCGGTTGCGGCAGGCGGAAAGGGCCCTTCGGGGCCCTTTTTTCTTTTCGTGTGGCTGCGCTCAAGGTCGCTCACGAGGCGGGCGGCGCGGGCGCCTCGGTGCGGTCCCGCAGTTCGGCAATCGCGGCCAGGCGCCGCTGGTGCAGGCGCTGCGCGATCCTCGCGCCGTCGAGCGCGCTCAAGTCTTCGTCGGTGGCGTTGATCGCCGCCGCGGCGTCGCGCACGGCGTGCAGGTAGCCGCGCTGCGGATAGGGCTGGTTCTCCAAGCCGGCGCGGCCGCGGGAATCCGCCTCGCAGGCGAGCAGCGCCTGCGCGAAACGCTGCGGGCGGCGGAACGCGTCGGCCTTCTCCAGAAATTCCAACAGGGTCGCCGGCCGAAGTTCGAAGGCGCGATGCACGATGCCGTGAAAGCGCGCGACGATGGTGCTGAGATCGCGGTAATCGTTCGGCAGCCGCAGGCGCCGGGCGAGCGCCGCGATAAGCAGCACGCCGCGCTCCTCGTGGCCGCGGTGGCCGGGCCACTGCGCCTTCGGAGTGGTGCCCTTGCCGAGATCGTGCACCAGCGCGGCGAAGCGAACCTGGTTTTCGGGGCTGAGCAGCACGGCCTGCTCGAGCACCATCAAGGTGTGCACGCCGGTGTCGATTTCAGGATGCCAATTCGCCGGCTGCGGCACGCCGAACAGCGCGTCGATTTCCGGATACACCGTGCGCAGCGCGCCGCAGGCGCGCAGCACTCTGAAGAACTCAGCGGCCCCGGCCTCGCGCAGCGCCTTCTCGGTCTCCTGCCACACGCGTTCGGGCACCAGTGCGTCGACCTCGCCCCGCTCCACCATGTCGCGCATCAGCTGCATCGTTTCCGGTGCCACGTGAAACCCGTGCGCGGCGAAACGCGCCGCGAAGCGCGCCACGCGCAGCACACGCACCGGATCTTCGACGAACGCCGGAGACACATGCCGCAGCACCCGCGCCTCGAGGTCGCGCTTCCCGCCGTACGGATCCTCGAGCGTGCCGTCGGGCGACTGCGCGATGGCATTGATGGTGAGGTCACGGCGCGCCAGATCCTCGTGCAGCGTGACCTGCGGGCCGAATTCCACGGCGAAGCCGCGGTACCCGGGCGCCACTTTGCGCTCGAGCCTCGCGAGCGCGTATTCGTCGTGGGTCTCGGGATGCAGGAACACGGGGAAATCGCGGCCGACTTCGCGAAAGCCGCGCTGCAGGAGCTCCTCACGGGTGCTGCCCACCACGACCCAATCGCGCTCCTTGACCGTCAAACCGAGCAGGGCGTCCCGAACGGCTCCGCCAACCAGATACACTTGCATGCGTGAATAGTAGCAGCAAAGCCGCAATCATCCGCGTGGCCTTCGCGCTTGCGCTGGTCGCCGCTGCGAGCAGCGGTTGCTACTTGCTGCAGAGCGCGCAGGGCCAGCTCTCCCTGATGTCGAAGCGCCAACCCATCGCCCAGGTGATCGGCCGGCCTTCGACGCCGCCCGCGTTGCGCACCCAACTCGAGTCGGTCGAAGCCATCCGGGATTTCGCCAGCCGCGATCTGGGGCTGCCCGACAACGGCAGCTATCGCAGCTATGCGGACCTCGGCCGGCGCTACGTGGTGTGGAATGTGGTGGCGGCGCCTGAGTTTTCGGTCGACGCCAAGCAGTGGTGCTATCCGATCGTCGGCTGCGTCGCCTACCGCGGTTACTTCGTCGAGGACCGGGCACGCCGCTTTGCTGCGAGCTTGACGGGCCAGGGCTTCGATGTCGTGGTGGGCGGCGTGGCTGCGTACTCCACTCTGGGGCATTTCGACGATCCGGTGCTGAACACCATGATGGGTTGGAGCGACGTGGACCTCGCCGCCATTATTTTTCACGAGCTCACGCATCAGATGCTGTACGTGCCGGACGATTCATCGTTCAATGAAGCGCTGGCCACCACCGTCGAGGAGGAGGGAGTGCGCCGTTGGCTGCTCGCCCAGGGACGCGACGCCGACCTCGCGAATCATCTCGAGGAACAGAAGCGTTACGCGCAGGTCGTCGACCTGCTGAATGCGACGCGTACCCAGTTGCGCGCGCTGTACGCCTCCGGACTCGCCCCGCTCGAAATGCGCGCGCGCAAGCGCGACGCATTCACCGCCTTGCGCGCGTCGTTCGAGGTTCTCAAGGCCCGCTGGGGCGGCCACGCGCCGTTCGACGCGTGGTTCGGGGAGGACCTCAACAATGCGCATCTCGCCTCGGTCGCGACGTATTTCGACTGCGTTCCCGGATTCGAACGCGAGCTCGCGGCCGTGGGCGGTAATCTCGCCGCCTTTTACTCCCGGGTCCGCGAGCTCGCGAAGCTCGATCAAAACAAGCGCGATGCCACCGTCTGCGGCGCCTCCACAGAAACCCCAACCAGCTAGCAGGCGCGATGCCATCCGCTGCGGCACCCCTACAGAAACACCATCCAGCTGGCCGACACGATGGCGATCGCCAGAAGCCCCTGTGCAAACCTTGCGACGAAATTGAAATCGTTCATGATGTACTCCAATCGTTGATTGATTCCGACGTCGGATAGGTTGCGCCGCCGGCCTCATGGCAACAAATGCAATGCCTCAACGCCGGTTAAGGAAAACTTAAAGTGCCGTCTGCATACGATCGGTTGCCGCTGGGTGCCTTGCGGGTATTCGAGGCGGTCGCCACGCGTTTGAGCTTCTCCGCGGCCGCGGAGGCGCTCAACGTCACTCCGGCCGCCGTCAGCCAGCAGATCAAGGCGCTCGAGGGATACATCCAGGTACCGCTTTTCCGGCGCAACGGGCGCCATGTCGAGGTCACAGACGAGGGGCTCGAGCTGCTGCCTTCGGTGCGTGCCGGACTCGAGAAACTCGAGTCGGCGATGCAACAGATCAAACAGCATCGCCGCGGCGGGCCGCTGCAGATCAGCACGCTGGCGTCGTTCCTGCAGATCTGGCTGCTGCCGCGCATCCGCTCCTTCCGGCGCAAATATCCGAGCGTCGATCTGCGTTTCCACACGTCGCGCGATCTGGTGGACTTCTCCCGCAGCAGCACGCACGTCGCGATCCGATTCGGACGCGGCAATTATCCGAACGTGCACTGCGAGAAACTGCTCGACGACTGGCTCGTGCCGGTGGCGAGCCCGGACCTCATCAAGCAGCACGGAATGTTCGAGCGCGGCGCCAACCCGAACAAATTCCCCCTGCTGGAAAGCGACGATGAGCCGTGGAGCGTGTGGAGCCAGGTCGACGAGGAGGCGGGATGGTTGTCGCGCGCGCCGAGCATCGGCGATTCGGCGGGACTGTTGACCGCCGCCGAGGAGGGCTTGGGCTACGCTCTCGCGCGCTGGACTCTGGTGAGACGGTCGCTGCAGAAGGGGACGCTGCGCCTCGCGGGCAAGGGCGCGTTGCCTTACGGATCGGCCTATTACTTCGTGTGCCCGAAGAATTTCCTGGCGCTGCCCAAGGTGGCACAGTTTCGTGAGTGGATCGTCGCCGCGGCGCGCGACTTTCCCGGACCCGCCGCCCCGTTATGAGAACGCAGATCGAGCGCCGGCCATCACCTTTGTTCGGGCGGGACTGTCTTGCTTCGCGCCGCGCTCGCGCGGTTCTGGCTCAAGCGTGCGTTGTCCTCGAGCGCGCCCAGATACAGGCGGGCCGACGCCAGCATGGATTGCGGCTTCAATCCGAGCTTTGCGAAGCCGTCCTCGGTGCAGACGCTGTCGACGGTCAACGAGCGGTAGTTGTCGCTGGAGAAGGGACGGCCGGGCACGAAGTCCATGACCAGCCCCTGCAACCGGGCGACCACATCAGGCAGTCCGATGATCCAGCGCCGTCGCCCGGTGATCTTGGCCACCAAGGCGACGATTTCCCGCAGCGTGTAAATCTGCGGGCCGCCCAGCTGGAAGGTCTGGCGGTTGTGCGGGCCGCCGCGCAGACAACGCAGCAGGGCCTCGATCACGTCGTCGACCAGCACCGGCTGAAAGCGGGCGTTCGGCCTGGCAAGAGGAAACGCGAGCGGGAGCGCCGCGAGCAGACCGGCGAAGCGGTTGAGGAACGAATCGCCCGGGCCGAACATCACGGATGGCTGAAAGATGTTCCAGTCGAGCGGAAAGGGGGCATCGCGTATCAGCCTTTCAGCTTCGCCCTTGGAGCGTAGGTAGTAACTCGGGGCATCGACGGCGGCCTTGAGGGCCGACACCTGCAGCAGCCGCGGGACGCCGGCGGAGCGCACCGCCATCAACAGGCATCGCGTGAGTTCGGTGTGCGCGCGACGGAAGCCGTCTCCGCCGAAGCCTCGTTCATTGAGGATGCCGACGAGATTGATCGCCACGTCCTTGCCGCGGAGCCGCTCGCTCAGCTGCCCCTCCTGGTACACGTCGCAGTTTTCGAGCGTGAGCCCCGGCAACACCAACAAATGCTTGTGCTGTTCCCGATCCCGGGACAGCACCGTGACCTGATGTCCTTGTTTGATGAGACGCGCGACCAACCGGGTTCCCAAAAAGCCGGTGCCGCCGAGGACAGCGATGGATTGCGGACGCATCGGCTCAGCGGATCTGGATCAGCTGCGATAAAGAACCGCGCCGCACGTTGAGGACGACGACGTTGGCATTCTTCGCCGCCTCTTTGAATGCGCGGGTATTTGCCACCGGCGTGCGTCCCACGCCGACGATCAAATCGTTGGGCCGGAGGCCGTTTTGAGCGGCGGGGCTGCCCTCTTGGACCGTTTTGACGAGAACGCCGCCGCCGTCGGGGGCATCGCCGAGTTCGGCGCCCTCCAAACCCTTGGCGATATCGACGGCGTTCGCCGTCTCGGCGCCACGCTCCGCGATGAGCGCGGTCACCGTGCGCGGCTTGCCGTCGCGCAGCAGGCCGATCTCGACTTTGTCCCCCACGCGCAGCATGCCGATGGTATTGCGCAGTTCGCCGGCGTCCTTCATGGTCACGCCGTTGATGGACGTGATGATGTCGCCCGTCTTGACGCCGGCGCGCTCGGCCGCCGAGCCCTGTGCCACGCCGGCCACCAGCGCGCCGCTCGATTCGCTGAGCCCGAATTCCTTGGCGATATCCGGCGTCACGCCGTAGATGCTCACGCCGAGCACGCCGCGCTTGACCTCTCCGTACTTGATCAGCTGGTCCATGACGCCCTTGGCCATGTTGACCGGAATGGCGAATCCGATACCGATGTTGCCGCCGCTGCGCGACAGGATGGCGGAATTGATGCCGATGAGTTCGCCGCGCAAATTCACCAAGGCACCGCCGGAATTACCCGGGTTGATCGAAGCGTCGGTCTGGATGAAATCCTCGTATCCGTCCGGGTTGATTCCGGTGCGGCCGAGCGCACTGACGATGCCGGCGGTGACGGTGTGCTGCAGACCGAAGGGATTGCCGATCGCGACCACATAGTCGCCGACCTCGAGATGCGTGGAATCGCCCAGCGCCATCGCGACCAGATTCGGCTGTTTGGCTTGCAGAACCGCGATATCAGCGCCCTCATCGGTGCCGATGACCTTGGCGGAGAAGCTCCGGTTGTCGAGCAGCGTAATGGTGATTTCGCTGGCGTTCTCGACCACGTGATGGTTGGTGATGATGTAGCCGTTCTTGGCGTCGACGATCACCCCTGAGCCCGCGCTCTGGAACTGCCGCTCGTGCGGCTTGGTATCGGGTGGCGCATCGAAGAAGCGCCGGAAAAACGGATCGTCCAGCAGCGGATTGCGCTGACTCGGATCCTCCTTGATGGTGCCGCGCGTCGCGATGTTCACCACCGCGGGCGAAACCCGTTTGACCATCGGCGCCAGCGACGGCATCGGCGCGGCTTCCGTCGCCGCCGGCAGCGCGGCCAGCGCGGGCGCAGACATCAGCGACACCGCACCCGCGAACGCCGACGCCGCGGACAAGGCGGCTGCGGCCAGTGCGTGACGTGGATTGGGACGCGGATTACAGGTGAGTCGCATGAGCGGTGAGGCGCATAAGCTGTAGGCTCGGTCCCTGGGTAAGGCTGTCCTTGGGTAAGACTGTCGGTCCTTGGCCATCGGCCCTGTCGCCCGTGAATAGAGGCCGGACGTTTTGCGTCCGGCCTCGAAAGGCCGCGAACATCATGCGTGCGATATTACACGGAAGATCGCACGCTCTCGACCGGTTTAGGCCGCCTCGACCGTGACCCGGTGCGGCTGCACTTGCGCCAATTTAGGAATCGCCACTTCCAGAACACCGTTGGCGAACTTCGCCTTGATGTGCTCGGCGTCGGCGGTCTCCGGCAAGCTGAACCGGCGCTGGAATTGCCCGGTGATGCGCTCGACACGGCGATAGCCTTCACGCGACTCGCGCTTGACGTCCTCGCGCTGTCCGCGAATCGTCAGCACGCCTTGATCGGCGGTGATTTCCACGGCTTTCGGGTCCACGCCCGGCAGATCCACATGCAGCGCAAACTGATTCGCTTCCTCGTGGATGTCCACCGGCGGCAGCCATGCGCCTGAGTCGGCGGCGGTGGCGCCCGGCGTCGCGAACAAACGATCGATATCCTTCTGCAGCCGGCTGACGAGGGCCCACGGCTCATAACGTACGACAGTCATTGAATTCACTCCTATGAAAATTGTTGCTGAAATCGACAGACTTCAAAGATTCAAAGATTCTGTAATTCCGAGAATCACGCGCGTGACGATGAGATAGGGCCGCAGCGGCGCATTTCAACTCGGCGGACACATCGAGCAGCGCAATCATTTCAACGGAGCCTCGACAAATGGAGGACAAGATTTCAAGGGTGTCTCTGCAGATATAGACGCAAACATTTCAAGGCAGCCACGGCATCTGACGGGGCCAATATTTCGAGTACACCGGGCAAATTGAGAGCGCGGGGGAAAATTTTCAAGGGCCACTCGGCAAACTGCGAGAGGGCGGGTGAACATATTTGGTGGCCCTGCGCGAATGGCGTCGGGCGGCGCAAAAACCGCAAGCGGCGGATGCGGCGGGCGGCCCGAAGTGAGACGCCGTTCAAAGTCAATGGGACATATTGTGGATAAGGTGTGAACACAAGATGTTGCGATGTACAAGTTTTACCGCTTGACCACCACCTCTTGAAGTGTAACCATGTAATTTCTCGCGACATATTCGCAAGACCCTGATGTACATGGAATTTTATCATTGGGAAAAGTGCAAAAAAGCCCTTGACGCTGGTCGGCGTCGCGCCTTACCCTCTCGGTCCGCACACAACATGTTGTGGTCGGCGCTCGCGTCATCCCCCACTCGGTCTTGACTTGCTTGTGAACGCTTTCGCGAGGCCTCGAACTTTTGTGTTTCGTTTTGGTTGGAGAATAGTAACGGAGCGGCTTTAAAACCCATGAACACGGTGGTCAAAATTCAGCCCAAAGACGTAGGCGATATCGCGTACCAGGAAGCGTCGTTCGACATCTGGGACAAGAAGTATCGTCTGACCGCGAAGGATGGCACTCCCATCGACAACTCGATGGACGACACGTACAAGCGCGTGGCACGCGCGCTCGCCGACGTCGAGGAAGAGGAAAGCCGCCCGCAATGGTATGAAACGTTCTTGTGGGCGTTGCGCCACGGCGCAATTCCGGCCGGCCGCGTCACGTCGAACGCCGGCGCACTCGAGCACAAACCGGCGACGTCGACCATCAATTGCACCGTCTCGGGCACCATCCGCGATTCGATGGACGACATCTTGAACAAGGTGCATGAGGCGGGCCTCACGCTCAAGGCGGGATGCGGCATCGGCTACGAATTCTCCACCTTGCGGCCGCGCGGCGCGTACGTGTCGGGCGCCGGCGCTTATACCTCGGGTCCTCTGTCGTTCATGGACATCTACGACAAGATGTGTTTCACCGTCTCCTCGGCCGGCGGCCGGCGTGGGGCGCAGATGGGCACCTTCGACATCGGTCACCCCGACGTATTGGAGTTCATCCGCGCCAAGCGGGAAAACGGCCGGCTGCGGCAGTTCAATCTGTCGTTGCTCATCAGCGACGACTTCATGAATGCGGTGCGAAGCGACGCGGAGTGGCAGCTGGCATTCCCCTTGAGCCGCCGCGAATTCGAGTCCGACCGGCCGGATCTCGATGACGCGACGAAGTTCGTCTGGCGCGAGTGGCCGTACAAGGAAGGCTACGTTTCCAGCGAGGAAGGCTTGGTCGCCTGCAAGATCTACAAGATCATGCCGGCGCGCCGCGTGTGGGATCTGATCATGTCCTCGACCTACGATTTCGCCGAGCCCGGATTCATCCTCATCGATCGGGTGAACGAGATGAACAACAACTGGTGGACCGAGAACATCCGCGCCACCAATCCGTGCGGAGAACAGCCGTTGCCCGCCTATGGCTCGTGCCTGCTGGGGTCGGTCAATCTCACCAAGTTCGTCCTCGATCCGTTCACGGACAACGCGCGATTCGATTGGGAAACCTACCGCAAGGTGGTCAAGGTGTTCACGCGCATGCTCGACAATGTGGTCGAGATCAATGGTCTGCCGTTGGAGCCGCAGCGCGAGGAGATCATCCGCAAGCGCCGTCATGGCATGGGTTTTCTGGGGCTGGGCTCCTGCATCACCATGCTTTGCATGAAGTACGGCTCCAAGAAATCCGTGGCCTTCTCGCAAAATGTGTCGCGCGAAATGGCGGTGGCGGGTTGGGAAGCCGCGCTCGAATTGGCCCGCGAAAAGGGCCCCGCGCCGATCATGACGGAGGAGTTCACGGTCACGCGCACCATGCTGCGCAAGCGGCCCGAGATGGTCAAGGATGGCTGGCGTGTCGGCGCACGGATCCCAGGCCGCGTGCTGCATGCCCGTTACAGCCGCTACATGCAGCGAATCGCCGAGGCTTCTCCCGAACTGGTGGATGAACTGGCCGAGATCGGTGCGCGCTTCACGCACCACACGTCGATCGCGCCGACCGGAACCATTTCGCTGTCGCTCGCCAATAATGCGTCGAACGGCATTGAACCTTCGTTCGCCCACCACTATTTCCGTAACGTGATCCGCGAAGGAAAGAAGTCCAAGGAGAAGATCGACGTGTTCTCGTTCGAGCTGCTGGCGTACCGCGAATTGGTCAATCCGCGCGCCATGCCGGATTCGCAGAACCCGGCCGAGAAGCTGCCCGATTACTTCGTCTCCGCCGACGACATCGGGCCCAAGGAGCACGTCGATATCCAGGCGGCCGCGCAGCTGTGGGTGGATTCCTCGATCTCCAAGACCGCCAATGTGCCGACCAACTACAAGTATGAAGATTTCAAGGAAATCTATATGTATGCCTTCGAGCAGGGCTTGAAGGGCTGCACCACGTTTCGCTTCAATCCGGAGGCGTTCCAAGGGGTGTTGGTCAAGGAGGACGACCTCAAGAACACCACCTACGTGTTCACGCTGGAGGATGGCACGGAGGTCGAGGCACGGGGCGATGAGGAAATCGAATACGACGGGGAAATGCACTCCGCCGCCAATCTGTTCGACGCGCTGAAAGAAGGTTATTACGGGAAGTTCTGATCATGGCCCACATCAAAATCGACAAGAAGATCGCGAAGTATCGCGTACAGAAGCCGGAGACGCCCGTGGCAGCCGCGCCCGCGCCCGCTCCCGCGGAGCCGCCGAAGGCGCAGGACAACGTGATCTGGATGCACGAGAAGCTCGAGCGGCCCGAAGTGCTGGTCGGTTCGACTTACAAGATCAAGACGCCGGTCTCCGATCACGCCATGTATGTCACCATCAACGACATCGTGTTGAACGAAGGCACCCCGCACGAGCAGCGCCGGCCGTTCGAGGTGTTCATCAACTCGAAGAATCTCGACCACTTCCAGTGGATCGTGGCACTCACGCGGGTGATTTCCGCCGTGTTTCGCAAGGGCGGCGACACCACGTTCCTGGTCGACGAATTAAAGGCGGTGTTCGACCCCAAAGGCGGTTACTGGCAACCCGGCGGGAAATTCATGCCCTCGACCATCGCCGAGCTCGGCTACGTCATCGAGCGGCACCTGCAGTCGATCGGCCTCTTGAAGAAGCCGGAGCTCGACGTGCATCAACGCAAGCTGGTGGCGGAGAAGCGCGCGGAATTCGAGGAGCGCACCAAGCAGACCGACGCGTTCTCCAAGTCGCATTTTCCGGAGGGAGCGCAGCTATGCGCGCGGTGCAACACGGCCGCCGTCGTGATGCTGGACGGCTGCAACACCTGTTTGAACTGCGGCGACTCCAAGTGCGGGTAGCTCGCCTCGGTTGAACAGGGGCTCAATACAACGAAGGTCTCCGTCGGCGGCCGAAGTCCTCGCCCGATAGCACCCAAGGTCTCTTGGCGAGCGCCCGCAAGGATCATTGCATCGATAGGTGCATCCAGATGAGCACCGGGCCCGTATAGCGTCTCCATGGTAGGTCGCGTCATGGGCATCACGCGGCTTCAGGCGCGCTCGAGCTCATTCAAGGAGATTCCATGATCAAACCCCATTGGGCCCTCGCGGCGGCCGCGTTGTCGGCTCCGCTGCTGGCAATTGCCTCGAGCCACCGCGAAGCGCCGAATATCTCCCGCTACCCGACGCTCGACGCCACCGATCTGTACGTGTTCAACAGCTACGAGGCCGGAAGGGCGGGGTATGTCACCATTCTCGCCAATTACATCCCGCTGCAGGATAGCTATGGCGGCCCCAATTACTTCGCCCTCGACCAATCGGGGCTGTATGAGATCAAGATCGACAATACCGGCGACGCCGTCGAAGATCTGACCTTCCAGTTTCAGTTCACCAACACGCTCGGCAACAACGATGCCGGTATCGCGCTCAACGTCGGCCCGGCCGGCAGCGCCAAGAGCGTCGCGGTGCCGCTCAAGAATGTCGGCCCGGTCGGCACCGCGAGCACGGCCAATCTCAATTTCAACGAGACCTACACCCTGACCGTGGTTGCGGGTCCCGCCCGCACCGGCACCGCCGCGGCGGTCACGAACGCGGCCAACGGCAGTGCGACGTTCACGCGACCGATGGATTACATCGGGCAGAAGAGCTTCGGTTCGCCCACCGCCTACGCGGCCTACGCGGCGCAGTACATATACACCATCACCATCCCGGGCTGCGCAGGGACTGGGCGCGTGTTCGTCGGACAGCGCCAGGAAGGCTTCGCGGTGAACCTGGGCGAGATCTTCGACCTCGTCAACTTCGTCCCCATCGAAGGGGACAACAACCCGGTCTACAATCCGGCCCCGGGCAAACCTTTCCCCGGCGGCATCATACAAAGTCCGAGCAACAACATACTCGCGAACAAGAACATCACCACGTTGGCTCTCGAAGTGCCGGCGGCGTGCCTCAAGGGCAGTGGTAACGGCGTGATCGGTGCCTGGACCAACGCCAGCACGCGTCAAGTGCGCATCCTCAACGAGAACGCGACTTTCGCGAAGCCCGAAGTGAACGGCGGCGCCTGGACGCAGGTCTCCCGGTTGGGCATGCCGTTGGTGAACGAGGTGGTGATCGGGATTCCGGACAAGGATCACTTCAACAGCAGCGCACCGCAAAACGATGCGCAGTTTCTCACCTACGTGACCAATCCCACGTTGCCTGCTCTGCTGAACGCATTATTCCTCGCGCCGGTCAACACGACGCTCGGCGCCAACCTGACCAATCTCGCACCGAACAACATCCCGCGGAACGATCTGGTCGCCGCGTTCCTGACCGGATTTGCCGGCCTGAATCAGCTATCGACGGTGACTCCGTCGGAGATGCTGCGCCTGAACACGGCGATCGCAGCCACGCCTGCCGCCAGTCAGAACCCTCTGGGCGTGGCCGCCGGCGATGTCGCGGGATTTCCGAATGGGCGCAGACCAGGGGACGATGTCGTGGATGTCGCCCTGCGGGTCGTCATGGGCGCTCTTTGCTACCCGTTGCCCATCGGCACCGGAGGCGCCCCCGTCAACCTGGGGATCTGCACTCCGGCCAATGCGCCGGTGGGTAATGCGGCATTCACCGACGGCGCCCCGATCGGCGCCCTCGACTTCGATCAGGCGTTCCCTTACCTGAAGACACCGCTCCCTGGTTCACCCATTGCACCGCTGTAAGGGTTAAGTATGTTCAGCATCAACGGTACACAGCGAATCCTGGCGGCGGCGACTTTTACTGCCGCTGCACTGGCTGGTTGCGGCGGCAACAACGAAACTACGGTCCCTGTGACAACGCCGCCGCCGACCTCGATCCAGTTCTCGGTCTTTGCGAACCAGGCGTTCTCGAACAGCGCGAATTCCTCGCCGGTGGCGGTCGACTACACGTTCAACTTCGACGTGAACGATGATCCCACCGCGTTCGATGGGGCGATCGCGTCCGGGACCTATTGATAGAGTTTTCGGGGTGGCGGCCGCGAAGGCCGCAGAGCAAAATGCGCTGGCCTGGCATTTCGCAGCCAATGATGCCGTCGGGTGGATTCGTCGAAAAGGAGTTGACACCCGAAGGGGCGGGTCTTCGCCGCGCACCACGTCGTGGTATCCTTGTGACATATTCTACTCATCGAAGCGTTGCACGGCGCCTCGAAGGCATGGACCACGATCCGATCAATTTATAGCAAGCCGCAGGAGTATGCGGCTTGCCTGTTGACAATGGCGGCGCTCGGCTTGCTGCTGGTGGCGACGGCATTTCCGCCGCGGGCGCACGCCGATACCTCCGATCCATTCGTTCGTCCCGCGAAGCTCGAACCGGATGTGCGCTTCTGGATCCGGGTCTATACCGAAGTCACGACCGACGGCGGCCTGCTGCACGACGATTGGAATCTCGGCCTGGTCTACGAGGTGCTGCGATTCGATCCGGCCTCCTCCCCGGCGCAGCGCGAAAGACGCGTCGCCGAGGCAAAGCTGCGCTATGCGAACCTGCTGCGGCGATTCGCGGCGGGTGCCACTTCGGATCTGACGCCGCACGAGCAACGCATCCGCAATGCCTTCGGCGAGCAGGCCGGCCCCAGCGACTTTCGCGACGCCATCGACCGTATCCGCTTCCAACTCGGTCAGGCGGATCGTTTCCATGACGGTTTGATTCGCGCCGCCGTCTGGGAGAAGCAAATCGCGCGTACCCTGACCCAACATGGGGTACCGGCGGAGATCGCTGCGCTGCCGCACGTGGAATCTTCCTTCAATCTGGCGGCCTATTCAAAGGTCGGCGCGGCCGGGCTGTGGCAGTTCATGCCCTCGACCGCCAAGCGCTTCATGCGCGTCGACAGTGTTGTCGACGAACGTCTCGACCCCTACACCGCCACCGAGGCTGCGGCGAACTTGATGCTGTACAACTATCGTCTGCTCGGTACCTGGCCGCTGGCGGTCACCGCCTACAACCACGGCCCCGGCGGCCTGCGGCGCGCCCAGGATCAGCTGGGTACGAGCGACATCGCGATCATCGTCAAGCGTTACCAGGGTGCGACCTTCGGTTTTGCGTCGAGAAATTTCTACGTCGCCTTTCTCGCCGCGCTGGAAGTGGACCGCAACGCGGAAAAATATTTCGGTCCCCTCACGCGGCTGCCCGACACCGAGAGCACGGCGGTGGAATTGCCGGACTATATCCCGGTGGACGCGCTGGCCAAGGCCTTCAAAGTAGATATGGGCGCACTCAAGGTGCTGAATCCTGCGTTGCGGCCGCCGGTGTGGAACGGCAGCCGGTTCGTGCCGCGCGGCTACAAGCTGCGGCTGCCCGGCTCGCTTTCGCAAAACGTGATCGCAGCCGCCTGGGAGCACCTGCCACCGGCACAGCGCTATGTCGCGCAACGCAACGACGGCGCCCACAAGATCCGCCGCGGCGAGACCTTGGCCACCATCGCCGGGGCGAGCGGCATGAGTCTCGCGCGATTGCTGGCGGCCAACGGTTGGACTGCCTCGCATGTCGCCGCTCGTGGCGAGACGGTGCGCATTCCGCTGCCCGCGTCGCGGGCCGAGAGCAGCGGCGCCGCGCCGGCGCTGGTGGCCGAAGCGGCGCCGCCGCCACCGCAAGCAGCGGAGCCGTCGGTACGTGTAACTGCGGCGATTTCCGTGCCGGTCCCGCCCATATCCGTGCCGGTACCGCCGGCATCGGTGCCGGCAACCGCGGCGGCAACGCCGGCCGTCACGCCGCCGCCGCGGGAACCGGTGTCCGAGCGCCAGACCGACAGCAATGCGCTGTTGCCGGTTGCCGCCCCGACCGGCAATTCCGATACCACGGATTACAGCGTCGCGGCCGACGACACCGTGATCGTGCAAGCGGCCGAGACCTTGGGACACTATGCGGACTGGTCGGGCGTGAGCTCGGAGTCGCTGCGCGCCCTCAATAAGTTGCGCAAGAACGCGATGGTCACGCTGGGTCACCGGGTGAAGCTGGATTTATCGCACGTGACTGCCGAGCAATTCGCCGCGGCGCGGCGCGAGTACCATCGCCGCTTGCAGGAGGAATACTTCGCCGGTCACCGCATCGCCGGGACCGAGAACTATGCCGTCAAGCGCGGCGACTCGCTGTGGGTGGTCGCGCAACAGCATGCCGACCTGCCGGTGTGGCTGGTTGCCCAATATAACCCCGACGTGGATTTCGGCGACATGCGGCCCGGGACCGCCATCACGCTGCCGCGCGTCGAGAGCATCAATCGGCAGTAATGAGCCGCATGGAGAGCAGTAATCGTAATGCCGCGTGGAGCGCATCAGTCTGGAGTAAATCGCGCGTGGAGAGCATCAATCGGCCGTGATACCGCGGGATTTGACGTAGTCGCCGAGCACGGCGCTGCTGTCGACCGTCGGCGAAAAGCCGAAGGCGGTGCCGTCGGCCGCGCGAATATCGAGTTCCAGTTTGTGGCTCGCCGCCATGCGGATGATGGCGCCGCCCGAGAGTGCGAAATACGCCGTCTGGCCCCAAGGTATGACCTCGCGGTAGGGCTCGTGGTCGAGCGCGGGCGGCTCTATGGGCGTCAATGCCAGGGGACCGTCGTCGAGCTGCAGGCTGAGCGCGCCCGGCGCATGGATGTCGCCGAACTGCCGGTCATTGCCGGTGGCGAGATGCACCCACAATCCATAGCTGTAAACGCCGCTGCGGTTCCACTCCACGGGACCCAGGTAGGCAAAGGTGGTGCGCTTGCGCAGCACGTGCACCGAATTGGTCGCGCTCGGCAGAAGTTCGATGGGGTCCTTGAGCATGCCCACGGTCATCCCGGTTCGCTCGTCGAGCGTTTCCACCGGTTTGACGTCGGATTGATTGGCGCACCCCGCCAGCGATCCGGCGAGGAAAATGGATTGAATCAGTGTGGCGCGCATAGGTCTCCAGTATACCGAGACGTGAGCTGGAACAGATTATGCCCGGCGACTACGCGCTATCATTTTGACCATGAGTACTAGAATGGGTGGCCGAACGGCGCGCGCGCTGGTGGCGGCAGGGGTGCTGGCTTGCTGGATGGCAGCCAGCCCGCCGCGGGTTGCCGCGGAGGGTATCGCGACCGCGGACCGCGTGGTGGTGCGCAAAGCCGAGCACAAGCTGTATTTGTACAGCGGCAGCCGGCTGCTTGGGGAATACAAGGTGCAGCTCGGTTTGAGCCCGTCGGGGCAGAAGGAGCGGGAACACGACTTTCGCACTCCCGAAGGGCGCTACTACTTGGCGCGCCGCAACACGCGAAGCGAATTCTTTCTGGCCATTCAGGTCTCCTATCCCAACGAGCAGGATGAACTGCGGGCGCGCAAGAATCATTGGGCGCCCGGCGGCTCGATCATGATCCATGGGTTCCCCAACACACCCAAGCATCCGGCGGCATACTACGAGTCGAACGACTGGACCGACGGGTGCATTGCGTTGTCCAATTCCGACATGGTGGAAGTGTGGATGCGCACCCAGGACAATATTCCGATCGATATCTATCCCTAGGACTTCAAGAACAAACCAGCGGTGCCGTTGTGGAAACCACGATTCTATCCTCTGACATGGTCGATGCGAGGGTCACCCCGAAAGGCAGCCTCGAGCACTTGTCGCAGCAGGAAATCGCGAAGCTGCTCGATTCGGGGCAGGGCGGCCTGTACCCCCTGTTCCGCAAATGCGCCCTGGCGGTGCTCAATTCCGGCAGCCCCATCGACGATGCGCGGGTTATTTTCGAGAAGTACCGCGACTTCGATCTGCGCATCGTGCGCCAGGCGTGGGGCATCAAACTCGAGATCAAGAACGCGCCGGCCGCGGCCTTCGTCGACGGCGTGATGATCCGCGGCTTGAAGGATCATCTGTTCGCGGTGCTGCGCGACGTGGTGTTCATTTCCAACGAGATCATGGAAAGCGGCCGCTTCGACCTGAAAACCTCGGCGAGCATCACCAACGCAGTGTTCCACATCCTGCGCAATGCGCGGGTTCTGGAGCTGCAGATGCGGCCGAATCTCGTGGTCTGCTGGGGCGGCCACTCCATCCGGCGCATCGAATACGACTACACGAAGAAAGTCGGCTACGAACTGGGTTTGCGCAGCATGGACGTGTGTACCGGGTGTGGTCCGGGAGCGATGAAGGGGCCCATGAAAGGCGCCACCATCGGGCACTCGAAGCAGCGCATCGTCGATGGACGATGTCTGGGCATCACCGAACCCGGCATCATCGCGGCGGAGCCGCCCAATCCGATCGTCAGTCAACTGGTGATCATGCCGGACATCGAAAAGCGCCTGGAAGCCTTCGTGCGTCTCGGCCACGGCATCGTCATTTTTCCGGGCGGCGCGGGCACGGCGGAGGAAATTCTCTACTTGCTCGGCATCCTGCTCGATCCAGCCAACCGCGATTTGCCGTTCCCGGTGGTTTTCACCGGCCCCGCAGACAGCGCCGAGTACTTCGAGCAGATACACCGCTTCGTCGGCGCGACCTTGGGCGCGGCTGCGCAGTCCCGCTACCAGGTGATCATCGACGACCCGGCCGGGGTTGCGCGCGCGATGGTGCAGGGTTTGGCGCGGGTCCGCGACTACCGGCGCCAGGCGAGCGATTCGTACGGGTTCAATTGGCTGCTGAAAATTCCGCTGGATTTCCAAATGCCGTTCGACGTCACGCATGCCTCGATGCGTGCGCTGCGTCTGGCGCGCGACCAGCCGATTCACGAACGGGCCGCGAACCTGCGGCGCGCATTTTCCGGCATCGTCGCCGGGAACATCAAGGAGTACGGGACCAGCGCGATCGAACGCCACGGTCCGTTCGAACTGGCCGGCGAGCCCGCGATCATGGAGCCGCTGGACCGCCTGCTGCGCTCCTTCGTCGCACAGGGGCGCATGAAGTTCACCGGTGCGGAATACACACCGTGCTACCGTCTCGTTGCTTGACACCCCGCGCGCCATGAATGGCGGGGTTCCGGCGGGATTCTGATGAACGAACCCGAGCGCATCGGCTACCACTTCGAGTTGCCCGACGGAACGCAGACTTCGCTGCAGTTCAGTTTCAACGCCGCCGACTTCAGGCTTGCGAATGCGGCGCCCTCCGAGCCGCCGTTCTGGACCGATCTTCGCTTCAACCAATGCGCCAATTGTCCGTTGAACGCGGCGCAACACCCACAGTGCCCCGCGGCGCTGCAGATGGTCACGGCGATCGAACCGCTCAAGGCGCTGGTTTCGTTCGACACGGTCGGTGTCACGGTCACGCAGGCGGAGCGCACGATCCATACGAAGACCAGCGCTCAGCAGGCCATGAGTTCCGTGCTCGGACTGATCATGGCCACTGCCGGATGTCCCTGGACCGACCGCTTCCGCCCGATGGCGCGTTTTCATCTCCCCTTCTCGACCGAAGCGGAAACGGTGTACCGCAGCATCTCCATGTTCCTGATGGCGCGCGAATTGGCCGATCTCGATCGCGGACCTGGGTTCGCGGCGCTGCAGACTCTTTATGAGAATCTGCACGTGGTGAACCGCGGCATGTCGCGACGCCTCGGCGCCGCGGCGAAAACCGATCCGCCGCAAAACGCCATGGCTTTGCTCGATGCCTACACGCTGTTATTGCCCGCCGCGCTCGAGTCCTCGCTCGAGGAACTCAAGCCGCTGTTCGACGCTTGGTGAACCGCTCTTGAGCGCCATTTTTGACAGCCGCGCTCGAGTCCTCGCTCGAGGAACTCATCGCTGTTCGACGCCTGGTGAACCGATCTTGAGCGCCATTTAACAGGCGCGCCCGAGTCCTCGCTCGAGGAACTCATGGCAGTCCGCGACGCCTGTTGAACCGATCTCGAGTGTGATTTAACTTTCCGCGGCGTTCGCTGAGAGGCGCATCGCAAGGCGTCGCAATACTGCGACGTTGCCGGGGTCGCTGTGACACAGTTCCTGCCCTAGAAGTCGCGCGCCACTTACTGTCGCGTACAACGAAGAGGCACTCATCGATGAGCGACGCGAAAAATCCAACTCGATACAGCGGGGTCGACCGACGAACTCCCCGCAACGATCCGGGCAGTCTGAAGCCGGGTGCGGCGGGTCCGAAGGATATCTACAAGCCGGGCGGCCGTCACGGGGCGATCACCAACACGCTCTACAATTGGCACAGCTACAAAAACTGGGCCGAGAAGATTCGCGGTACCTGGGAAGACAAAAAGTAAGCCGACGATCAGGCGGTTTCGCGCCAGGCGTTTTCCTTGGCCTGCAGCCACGCGAGCAGCGGCTGCCAGTCGGCCAGATCCTGCTCCACCATGTAGCGCTTCATCTCGTGCAAACCGACCCCCTGCTGCGAGGCGCGCACGTAGTTCTGCGAATCGCGCAAGGTGGCGATCACCGGAATCCGCAAGGTCTCCAGAAACCGCATCAGAGACTGATAGATCAGCGTGTTGAGCTTGACGCGATTGGCGACCACGCCGATCCGGTTCTCGTCGCGCCGCACCTTGGCGATCAGCAACAGATCCGCGATGCACTTCGAGCACGCGTGGATGTCGATGTCGGAGGGCAGCACGGGCACGATGATGGCGTCGGCGCTCTTGATCAAGCTCGGCATGTCCTGCGCGGGCACCGCGGCCGGGGTGTCCACCACCACGTGCCCCACATCCTGCGGGATGCGCAATTGCCACGCGCGCGTCACCCGGGAGCTGCGGTCAAAGGCCTCGATGCCGTGGATCAACGGCTGTTCCGGACGCCGCTTCTTCAGCCACCGGGTGGAAGATCCCTGCGGATCGTTGTCCGACAGAAGCGGGCGATCTCCCCGACTCGCAAAGTAGGCGGCGAGGTTGGTGGCAATCGTCGTCTTGCCCGAACCACCCTTTGGATTCAGCACGAGAATTCTCTGCATGTCTGCTCAAGCGTACGCAGGCGCGGCGAGCATGGCAAGGGTGTGAACCCGCGCATGTCGAACCCCGAGGCGTGCGCCTAGACTCACTCGCATGGAATGGTTGCTGCAAATGGTCGACGATTTCGACGATGCCATCGCCGCCCTCGGGCTGGTCGCCGTTGGGCTCGCCGCGGACATCGGTTTGCAGTGGCCCGACTCTCGTGCCGCGATTGCGGCCCGCACGGCCCGCACGCCTCCCGTCCGCGAGGACCGAGTCGGCTGAATCCTTTATGATGACGCCATGTCATCGCCATCCCGTGCTTTTGAAATCGGCGTCGCCGCCGCCATCGCCCTCGGCGCATTCGCTTTGCTCGCTGCATGCAGCCCCAAGACGGCCGCGCCGCCGCCGGACGCCGGCGTGAGCTCGCTGCAATCCGTCGAGCTCAAGCCCGGGACGGGCGAGGGCATCGCGGCCGGGAAAATCGCGGTCGTTCAATACACGGGGTGGCTGTACGAGGCCGCTGCGCCGGACCAAAAGGGCAGACAGTTCGATAGTTCGCGCACCACCGGTCAGCCGTTTCGCTTCCCGCTCGGCACCGGCCAGGTGATCAAGGGCTGGGACCAGGGTGTCTTGGGGATGAAGGTGGGTGGGAGCCGGCGGCTGGTGATTCCGCCGGAGCTCGCCTATGGCGACAGCGGCGCCGGCGGCGTCATTCCACCGGGCGCTACATTGATTTTCGACATCGACCTGGTTGCCATCGAGTGACCGCATCTCGGGAGTGACCGCTTCTCGAACTCACCGCGATGTGAGTGAACGCTACGCAATGTGGCGGCCGCCGAGTCCGCTCCGCTTCCGATCGGAGCGGCTGAGCCGCCTCAGCCGCCCGACGCGGTAGGCCGATCAGTTGACGAACTCTTTGAGCGTCTTGAGCGCCGCGATGCGCACCTTCTTGCTCGCGGGTTTCGCTTTGAACATCATCTTCTCGCCGTTGAAAGGATTGACTCCCTCGCGCGCCTTCGTGGCCGGCTTCTTGACGACTTTCATCTTCAGAAGTCCGGGCAACGTGAACAACCCGTGGCTGCGAAGACTCTTCTTGATCGAGGCGGAAAGCGAGTCAAACACGGCTCCGACCTGCTTCTTGGAGAGCTCTGTTTCCTTCGAAATGGTAGCGAGAATTTCAGACTTGGTCGGTGCT
>Ga0116229_10003115_pt1 | contig 27205 bp, 20 predicted proteins | sample S1TSphgellanicum_3_FD_87313 | JGI IMG/M metagenome (GOLD analysis project Ga0116229, IMG submission 87313) | Host-associated microbial communities from peat moss isolated from Minnesota, USA - S1T2_Fc - Sphagnum magellanicum MG | ecosystem: Host-associated > Plants > Peat moss > Unclassified... | reverse complement strand
TTTTTTTTTTTTTTTTTTTTGTTTTTTTTTTTTTTGGTTTTTTTTTTTTTTTTTTTGGTTTGTTTGTTTGGTTTTTTTTTGGGTTTTTTTGGTTTTTTTTCCCCCCTGAGTTTTCAAAATTTTGCCACTTAGTTAAAAGTAATAATAAAAGATGGAAAATTTGGAGATATACATTTTTCCAGTGTAAATTTGCACAAAATTGCAAAAGATTTTTTTTTTTCTGCCAAAGGGAAAAAGACCTCCCTAATCCCCCACCATTTTTTTAAGGGATGGATTTTTCTCATTAGATACTTTGGGACCACGTGCAAATAAAGATTCACATAATTAGGGTGTGGGGGAAAAGGGTTATGAGGGGGCAGGACAACCCTACGTAATTGCGCCATCTAAGTAATTTTGTGCCCCCCCCTTTTTTTTTCATTTCCCTCCCATTTTAAAAAAATTTCACTTTCCCCTTTTCCCCCACTAGTTTTATTTTAGAACAAATTTTCTGACCAAAACCATAATTTACAAGAAAATGAATAGTTTGGGTGGCCAAACACACCGTGTGAATTTGGTAGACGACATTTTTTTTGAACAAAAAATAATTCAAAATAATTTGTATTTTCTTGGGCAGCATATCATAAGAAAGATCTTGAAAAGTTACACTCACTCAGAAAAATAAATATGAAAACCATCAAAATCTGAAATTTTTAGACCCATTTAGAATTTGAAAAAATAGTCAAATTTGGCTGTTTAGGTGTTTAGGGGTTAAATGACATGGCCATGGTTAGACATTTGTTTTTGAATTTTATTCTACTTTAGTGATTTGCATTATGGGGGCTGTTCTTGTTCAACAATTTTAAATTTTTTATATCACATTGTCAACTTGAGTTCATAGTTTTGACAAGTTCAAATAAGCCATTTAACCAAAATACAAACCAATTAGAAATTTTCATGATTATTTCAAAAATCAAGAAATAAATATTTTATGTTATTTTAATTATCTTATGGTCAAAATATTGTCATTTGCCATATGACATGTTTTTTCCTATTTTTTTCCCCACAAATTTGAGAAATAATGCAAGTATCATGACATAAAAGTGTAACCATTATTATCTATGACATGTAATTTTCACTTTCACTTTTGTTAAGAGGATCATTGTGCTTTGGAAAGCTTGATGTAGTACAAAATATGCTTTGATGTTTTCAAATAAAACTCACCCTTGGTAGATGTTGAAGAAAATAGGACTTTATGTACCCTTATTATTTAAGCAATCCTCCTCATTTGTTGTTTGAGACATATTTGCAATTAAATTGAACACTCATTAAATGTAGCATATTTACAAAAGTTGGTAGATTCGAAACAAATGCCAAATTTCACATGTTCTGAAATAGAAACTACAATTTATAATTTTGAATGCTAATCCATTCAATAAGAATGCAATTTTCCATAATGATAAGATTTTTTTCAAAATTTTGTATATGATCAAACTTGGTTAAATGTTATTTTTATAAATGTTTAAAATGCATATGTGATATGGAAGCTCCTCCTCTTGCAAAAAAAGAAAAAAAAAATGTTAAGCATTTATGTGTTATAAAATTTTTTATTCCCTTTTTCATCAAGACGACTTAGATAAGTGTTAAAGTTGAAAAATAATGAATTAGCATTTTGATAAAGTTTACATGAGATACATCCCATGATGTGACTAGCAATAATTGCTCTCATCAATCAAAAGCAAATCCTAACATAATATTGATGTGGTCACAATTTATTTGCTAAAACCGCCAACCAATTCTAACCATGAATTTCAATGGCTCTTAATGATCACTTACCCAAACCAAGTGAATTGTGATGAGTGTCTCATGTGACTTGTGACTTTGTTGATCAATTTTAAAAGTAAAATCAAAGATTGATTGATCAACCATAACCGTGCATGTTCTAGTCAAGGATTGTGTTTATACATGAGTATTGGTGGTTAAGGTACTTAATGGATCCTTATGATTTGATGCAAGACTTGGAATTAAGAACTTTGTTTCCTATGTGATGGTCATCTCAATTTGTATGTGATTACCCCCCGTTGTAACCAAGGATATTTTCAAATACTTGAAAGAGATTCATTGCAAGGCTTTAGAAAATGAATTTTTCAATGATACTACTTGATTAATTATTTTATAATTTATTTATTTTTTGATTTGGAGATTAATACTTATTAATTTTGTAAGCGTTACATATTGTCAATGTTAAAATTATAGAATGTTAATATTGTATATGTGTTATATGTTTTTTACTCCTAATCACTAACACTTAGCTAGGTCCAATTGTATTCAACCTTGAAAAATACATTTGTAGATTTGGTGTGCAAAAAATGCAAAAGTTGTTAGTCATGCCAACTTTTAAGCTCATGATGTCAATGGATGACACTAAATTTATCTCATCCTAACAACAACTTGAATGTGCTAAGGAATTCATGCATGAATTTGAAACTAGAGATAATAAGAGAATAAATCCAAATGTGCAAATGCTCAAGACACACACATAAAAAAAGCCTCATGTTGCAAGCCATTTTTTGTATGATGATGAAATCACACATGTAATTGATTCTAGAGGTCGAAGTGCATATACATTGTCCAAAAGTTCGACCAATAAGCATGCAAAATTGATGCTGAAACAAAAGGAACTATTCGAAATTAAGAGCAAGTCTAGCATGCAATTTTATAGGAGGACTTTAAATTAGCTATATCGGGTCCTTATTGCAAGCAGTATAAAAATACTGCCTGGTTTTTTTTTTTTTTTCCCCTCTGATTGCCCATTTGCCCATCCAAGATGTGTCTGGTGGTGCACAGACACATCTTGGAGCTGCCCAGATACATTTTGGTGCTGCCTATTACACACTTTTGGGTCCTGTTAGGCGCATCTTGGTTCTATAATGGACCCTAGATGCCCATTACGAAGCCCACAATGTGCATGACGGGGGGCCAAAATGTGTAATGAGCAATATACCAAAAAAATTTCTGGGGATGATCATCCGTCTTTTTTGGAAAGATGATGGATTGGGGCAAGGGCAGACAAAGAAAAAAAGAAATTCGAAGGCCGTGGGCTTTACTGAATAACGGCCTACAAGAGGCAGAGCTGAGTGCTGGCGTAATTTTGATAAAGCCAGCGGTGGAGGGCTTTATTGAGGGTAAAGACAAGCTGCAATTTTTTTAAAAAATTTATCCTATGATACCTACCGGGATTCAAGGGGAAAAAAAAGGTCCCATAAACCCGTTGGAGTCGGCATTTTCATTTGGTACGTGAATTGTACATTACCTTAGTTATATGTGTACTTGCCCCATTTAAACTTTGAACAATATGAAACCAACGAGCTCCGCCTTTGTACTTGTATGTTATAATAGTGACGATGAATTGCTGAAACTTGATATATTTGTACTTTTTGAACTAGAACTTGAACAAGGGGTGTTGGCCCCATTTTAAAGAGGTTCAAGTTCTTGAAGGTACATAAGTATAATTTAATTTTTTAAAAAAAAAATTAATTTTACATTTTAAGCACATTATTGCATTTGATTGGTTGTACATAACAAATATTACACAATTTTTAGTTTGAATTGTATGTACTAATTGAACAAACTCATATTACATAATTTCTTTTTTGTTTAGTGGTGTGTAAAAGAGATGGAATCCAAGCTTCGTCTTAAACTTAAGCAGCTCTACATTATGAGAGTAACTGAAGATTTTTAAAAAAATCCAAAGAACCAGTCTCAAAATCAGAACCTTGCTATTAGTGTCACTACCCCCTAAACCCTAAACCTGGGCCTCTGTACCAGACCAACTAGTGGAAGTTGGGCAGGTTTAGGGCTTTTATGAAGAACCTTCAAATTTTGGTTCTAAAAAATTAAATTAGAATTATTAGAATTAACTCATCTCTAATTTCACGCATAAATGAAACCAAGAAATTGGTTCTGGGTTTGGTTCTTCAAAAGAATGAATTCCAGTTTCAGTTTCATTTGCAAAAATCAGACCCAGTTCTAATCTGGTTCTTACTAACCAGAGACCATAGTCTTCTTTTTTTTTCTTTTTTTTTTTTCCCCTCAAAAATCTTGATTCCAATAATTCCACCCCCAATTAGAACCCAGTTCTTTTAATGATTAAAATAAAATTTATTTTTCAGTTCTTGTGGATTTGAATGGAACATACCTATTCCCTTGTTCAAGGACTTTGTATTGAGTCCTATAAAGGTACCATTCACACTTGGTGTTAGGGACTCTAGTGTTGACTCCCTTAACACCATGCTACTCATTTAGGACTTACACCTACTTACCACGACCATTTTATGTTAAGTGTTAATTCACTTAACATTAAGATATTGCCCATTTAACATTGGGTGCCACCTAGATTTTCATTTAACACTGACTTAACTTCAAGTGTGAATGCACCATAAGCAAGCTCCACCCTAACACCCTGAAAACATAACATAATTACTCGCATTTGAAAGAGCCTTAATCTGAAGCTACTCATACCATATTACTAGAGTTTCTTGTGTACCCAATTATGAGGGCGTTAGGTCAGGCCATTCCCACTTGGTTATAGAGAGGAGCTTGCTTATAGGCACTATTGTCGAACATACATTCACAAGGGTTGAATTTATGTGAATGCTTGGAGCATGATTTATAATGTTATGATTTGTCATTTAAAATATGTTTGTGTGATTATCTAGGCTTATTTCTTATCCTAGTATAAAGCACTCTGAGAAAATTCTTAGTCTACGTGAAGGGTACCTTACACCCATGATACCTATTCTTCCTAGGCCTTAAGAGGGGTAGGGGGGAGAGATCTAAATTGCAATAATTTCCCTCTCACTCTTAAGGAGTAAGTGTGAGAACCCTCACCTCATCCGCCTTGTAATCTACACATGTTTAGCTTCACAATAGCTAGCTTTCGGCTCATGCTTTAGGATGGATAAAGCTTTATGGCCTTGTCTTGTGTACCTCCCTGAAAGGAACAAAAGGTAATACCAGCCTCATACCAGTACCTCATGGGTAAGGACCAATGTTGTGTAAGTATGTTGTTTTTGAGATATCCTCAAGTAAGGATATATATATATATATATATAGATATATAATTTTTCAGATTTACATACCTTTGGATATGCCCTTGATTGGGTATATTGATTTTAAGAAAATAAGTTAAGGTAAATAATATACCCCTATCCATACTTGGCAAGTATATTTGAGTATATTAATGTTATTTACCTTATTTAGTTACCAGGGTTCCACCTTGGTAGCCTATCTTGTAGACCCTCCTATTTCCATGTCACACTTTGGAGAGAGCCATCTATGTAAGTGAGTATCATTGGTAGTGAATGTAATGGTTAATATCAGTGTTTTTTTTGGGGGTGGTTTGTCACCATTTTTTTACATTCTCAGAACCTTGGCTTTCCAACAAAAGGAGAAAAAGTTGAACTTTATTTTATTTTCCTTTTAAAGTGGACATGAGCAAATGAAGATAGGTGAAAAGGTGTTCCTCAACGGTTTGGATTCACCTACCTAAACCTTAACCTTTTGTTGTTGTTGTCAAGATGTAATGATGACAATTGTTGATCTTGCCTAAATCCCACCCTAAACCTTTTGAGTAGCCCATTTGCAAAGATGGTCTTTGTTTCACTAGAGACTTTTGTGGCTTGTGTCTCAAAGCTCACCAAAGCTTCTCTTTCCCTTGTTTTTCCTTGTCACCAGTGAGCTAGTCCTGCATTCTATTTCACCCACTTGCAATGGAGTTTTGTTCGTAGTAAGTTGTAGTCGCCAATTGTAATATGTTGTCAATGCTTATATTCATGTAGGTTTCCAATTATTCTTTAGTTAGGTCATTGACGGTAGGAGCTTGGCAAAGTCATGGATCCTCCATTGCAATGAGCACACATTGAAGTTTAGGATTCACAATCTCAAGCCTTGTGATTGGTAGGGAGTACATTTTCAAAAAACTATTTTAGGTTTGTTTTGTATTCTATGTTTTATAGCTTGAAGTTTCTAGGGATATTGTGAATCATTTTTGTGTGCAGTATGGAGGCCAGTTGAATGCAATCATCATGCTATTGTTTTTATCCTATCGTTCAATTTCAAAATTTACCGGGGAGTTTATGTAATTTTACATAATTGCAAGAATATCCATGACATCATTCAAGAATCGTGACCTATTAACAAAATCCAAAAGAGGTAAATCATTTCATTTCCCTTTGATTTCCATGCTTGTGGTAACTGCCAACAAGGATTTCCATGTCTTTAATGCTACTATTTTTAAAAATAATGTTCTCTTCTTAAGTGCTACTATTTGTTTTAAGGTTGGTGTTTTGTTTAGAGTTGTTATATTTTTTGGTGGTGCTTTCGTTTTAAGTGGTGTTGTTTTCAATGGTGTTGTTTGCTTCAATGGGAATGATTTGCTTTAATGTTGGTGTCTTTTGTAATGGTGTTTTATTTCTTTAATGTTGTTATCTATTTCAAGGTTAATGTTTTTTTTAGTGTTGTTACTTTTTCCAGTGTTGCCTTCCTTTTTAGTGGTTTTATTTTTAATGGTGGGTAAAAACATAATCAAAGGAGCCACCCAAGTGAGTGGGCATTTTTTAGAGTTGCATTTTTGTATGTTTGAAAAATCACAAGTGAAGGATAATAATTTGGATTGTCATAATTTTTTTGGAATATTTTTCATGAATTGCAAAGTTTACATGTTCAAAGTTTGACACAAATCAAAAATGTTTTTGCATGTTCAAAGCATTCAAATTTTGAAAGTGGACAATCTTTGTTTTTTTCAAATGTCTCATTTTTCTACCAAATGTGCACCATTTCTTTTAAAAATTAAAGTGGTTTTTAAGATTGATGATTACAAGGGCAAAAGGACTTGAACTAATGATTTTTTTTTAATAACTAATTTGAGCACATTTGGTTCAAAAATGTTTTTGACCTTGAAAATTATGGATTTAAAAAATGTGCCTTTAACAAAAGTTATTCATGTTTATGTGATAGAGGGCATGAATGCATAATATACATGATATAAAATCAATGTAGTCAATATGTATTTATATTTAAAATGTAATGTTAAAGGGGTTGCTTGAAATGCAAATTTTAAATTTATAAACCAACATAAAAATGACATGTGTTATGTGTAGTCCTTGGAAAAGGACTTTTACCTTAATGCCCTTGGCTCCTTTGACTATGTTTTCACCTTATTGTTGTTTGTTTTAGTGGGAACAATCTATGCTAGTGTTGGTGCTTTCTTCAATGTTGTTATCTTCTTTAATGTTGGTGATTTTTAGTTTGTTATTTTCTTTAGTGTTGTTGTTTTCAGTGCTCCTATATTCTTAAATGGTGTTATATTTTTTAGAGTTGTTGTCTTCAGTGTAGGTGTTTTCGGTGTTGTTGTTTTTAATGGCATCACCTTCTTCAATGCTATCATCTATAGTGCACTATCGTTTTTAATGTTACTATTTTCTTTTGTCACAATGCCACCATTGTTGCCACATGCTTACAAGTTCAAATTTTTTTTTCCTCTAAGAATTCTTAAATAGGTGGGCCTCTTATCATTTTTGCCAGTGATGAAACTTCTTCATTTCATGGTCTTAATTTTGCATCTTTTTTTTAAAAAATTTCTAGTTGTAGGTTCAATCCTCCAAATATAGATCACACTAAAGATGTTTTTATATCATTGAGTGGGTCTTCCGTCAACGCTGAAGATAATCTACCCATTCCATCAAAGGTAGGAATTAAAAATCGGAACTATGATGCCACAAGAAAGTTCCAAGACAAATGGGTTGTAGAACTCCCATGGGTTGAATTGTTTATAAGGAAAGATGGAAACTTGCACATTGTTAAGTGTAGGATTTGTATTGAAGTAGAAAGGAAGGACAAACTACTTGTTAGTAAATGGGATTCTTTTTGTAAGCATATAGGTCATAAGAAAGCTTTGAAGAATATTGGGTTTGATGTGAAAAAAAGAAATTGAATTTATTCCAAAGTTTGTAAACATATTAAGAACTAGATAACATTTGCTTTTCACAATCGGAAGACTTTTGATGCCCAATTGGCACATGGGGTGGTAGGAAAAAAAGCTTGAAAAGTTGTTCAATTTTCTACTATTTTCATTTGCTATAGTAGGGCCATCCAATGTTAGAATATGAATCATTGAGGCCTTTGTTTGACATTGGAATGACCGTTTGGGGCGTTGGATTATGGTAAAATTCATGCACCAAAAGTGATGAGGGCAATTAGGATTGTAGTTCAAGCAGCACATTATGTTGTTCTTAGTTGTAATGAAGTTTCCATAGTTGACAACCAATCATGCTTGTCTCTCCACTACTATGTGCTAGAGAACTTGGTAAGGATTCCCATTTTAATATTTTTGGATAGGGTGGTTGCAAATTCAAGGAGTGATAACCTAAGTAAGGTTACTATGGAAATACCAATGATAAGTTTTCCATGAAACCAGATTGTCCAAAAGCTCATTGTTTTTGGGGCTTAATGGTGTTAATGTTTTTTAGTGTCACAAAGCAAATCCATATGTTCTTAATTATTTGGGGATCCATTGTATGGTTCGTTGAACAAATTTGGAAGTGTAAACTTTATTAAGTTTTCTTTTGGTGATCCACCTTGAACATTTGTTACAAAACTTGCACAATTAATTTGCACATTCACCCAAAAGGCATTTAAAATTCACAAAGTTGGCTAAAATCTAGGAAACAAAGGGGAATAAGATTTTCCGAAATGTGAAGACAAGGTGGATTTCAATGTTGAGCCTTGCCAAAAGGGTGATCGCATAATACAAAATATTTTTGGTGAAGATGGTGTTTGACAACCCTACAAACTAACAAACAAAAATGAACTATGAACATTTGTGTGACTTGCAAATTTTGTTGGGATTTGCTTGTATTCTATCATTGTTGGAATCAATGCATGTTTTCATTAAGTTTGTATAGATGAAGGATGTGTTTGTGTGCAACCTTGTGGCCATTATCAAGGTTTGCCAAGGTGATTTGAACAACATGTATTTAGAACAAACTTCCAACTTCATTGCAAATACCTTTTGGGCCTTTAAGTCCTTGCTTGAATGTAAGCATGAAAACATCTAGATGAAGTGGATACCTAATCTAAATTCTAGAGTTTAACATTTGGCCTTTGAGGTAAATGCCCAACATATATGAGAAGTGCACTATGATTTGGAGACCATGATGCCTACATTTGTCACTAAAAATGTATTTGATGTTGTTAAATCATTGGCGTAGAACTAGTGCAAAGGTTAATTCTTGGAATTTCCTATTTTGTATTGTTTGATTTTCTTTTTTTCATTGGGCATATTCATGATCAGGGTACCACTTTTTGACCATAAAATTCAAAGATTGTTTTTGTTATCTTTTAAATATAAAATCCAAATGGAATAAATTTAAGTGAGAGGTAATGGATATTTCAAAAAATGATAATTTTCATGGTGGTGGTGATTTTTCACATGCATTTGTAATTATGCATAAATATTTTTGTAAAAAACTAAAAGTGTAGAAAATGATTACATAAACTTTCATATACAACTTAACATGTTTTGTTGCATGAAAATTTCTTGCACATTTTGCTAACACTTGGGGCCATAAATTCTAAGCCTGGTGAATACAAAAAAAAACCAAGTGGAAGAAAAAGGAATCATTTTTTTATTACCCTTTTAGAATGGATTTTGTAACCTTCAAATTTTTTATATTATATATTATTTAATCAAATGCATTATGAGAACATTGCCAAACATAGATGTATGCATTATTTATCCATGAAAAAAATTTGGAATCAATTGCATTGTTTAATACATTCTTTTTGATTCCTTTAAGATGAAAATTAGAGTTAGACAAGGACTCAAATTACTTAAAAGGATTCAAAAGGACATTTACATATATCTAATTTAATTTTAGATTTTTTTAATATATTAACACGATATCATTCTAGTTATAATCATATACCAATCTCTTATAATCATGAAATAATAAATATAATAAAAATCCAAAATAGTCCTTTGCAATCCTTTTTTTGTTAAATCGTCCTTTAGGGTACCTTGATTGTGAATATGCCCCATTTTTTAACATTTTGTTTTATCTTCATGCCATTCTTTGTTTTGTTGGGTATGGATTGTTTTGGCAATGGCTATTGAAAATAGGGCTACAAGTTTTGTTTTCTAAAGGCAATTTAATTCTTGTAAATGCTTTGGTAAGGGCTGCAAATACTTTGATTCAAGAACTGGAAACAAAGTTTTTAGCCCATGGTGTCATGGATGTTTTTGGCATTTTGTATCCCTATTATTTGCTACAACTAGATTATGAAGCATCTTTCCCAAAACACCTTGAGGTAATCAAAACAACTTTCTACTCCAGTAAAACCCAATTATTGGATGGGGTGAAAACCTTTGTGTATGAGGTCCTCCATGTTAGCGACCTTGATAGCTAGCAAGACATTTTCAAGTTGACCATGAAATCAAATGCAATAGCATATTGCATGGCTCCACTTTTTGACACCAATCCTTTGACTAGAATGTGGCACTTGGTGATAACATTTCGAATATTAGTCTATAGTTTCCCAAAGTTTGTGAAATTGACTGAATTGGCCATGGTGCAAATAGTAGGCAGTGTGGAAGATGAGAGATGTTTTTCTATGTTGGCTATCTTAAAATCAAAACTCCACAACATGTTCACTACCCATTTGCCTCTTGTTGTGCACATATTTGCATAGTGGTTTTACACTTTGCAAAATTTCTCGTATGCAAAATGTATTAAACAATGGCGAGGAACATATCACCGATATTGTTATGATGGCTAGGCACTAGTCAATATGATAAGTGCAATTGTTGGGCCTATTTTGACATTATAAAATTGTGTAGGATTCCAACTTTGGTAAATCCAATGGTTGTTAACAACCTTCTTTGCATGATGTTATCATGTTTTGTTCACTCTCCAATCTATTTGTATACTAATTTGATTGATTTTGTGGGCCACTTATGTTAGAATGGCTAGTGTTAAGGGTTCAATTTCCCTGTAAATACTTATGTTTGTGAACAATTGTTTGTTCATGCTTTTTGTTTAAGTGTGTTTGAAGTTTACATTTTGTGCGCATAATGCAATTCGCAATGCTTGCTTACATGCCCTAAATTCTATAATTTGGCACAAGTATGGGCTAAAGTTCGACAAAAAAATAAAATTAAACACATCACCTTTAAAACTCCAAATGCAAAATAGAAATAACCAATAAATCTTAACTGAATACCAAATGTAGCCAGATTGTGTCACCTCTAAATTTGGAGGAGTGGCCAGGATTTTCATTGTCACAATTAAGTGTTAGCCATTTTGAGATTTAAAAAAAATTCCTATGAGGCCAGACAGTCTTAGCCTCTTCAGCACCGCATGCACTTCAGGCAACTTTGCAGAAATTAAAAAAAAAGAACATCGGTTAGTATGTAGCTAGGTAAGGAAGGGATTTGGTGGCTACTAGATAATGCATGTGGAACATTAGTACATAGTACAGTTAATTATGGGAGAGTAGAATACACCAAGCAAGTGTTCACTGTTCACATACCATTCATCTTTCATTGTGTGTTGATGCGTTCTCATTCACTAAGGCCGGGTGTAACATCTCATTGGAGGATTTGTTGGGTGGGGTGGGAACTCAAGGATTTTCCGCCACAAAGGTTATACTCAGAATCATGTAGCAAAACAAGCTCATACGTTACCCTGGTGGTTTCTGTGTTGAAATCCATACCATGACAAAAAAAACCAGAAGTGAGGAATTTATTGCCACCTAAAAAAGCAGAAACAAGTGAACCTTAAAAGAGAGAGAAAAAATTGAATAGAAAATGTCTACAAAAGATTAGATCTGAAAACACTTGAATTCGCACCTTAAAAAGCAAATTGGAAACAAAAAGCCCCATTTTACAACAAGGGAGTAGTGATAGGCATCTTGAGAGGATGTCTACTAGTAGGAATATGACAACTCTTGTTCATCTGTATTTTTGGAAGATGTAGCAATAGACCTGAAACGACGCAAGTGAAAATGTAAAATGAAATTCATCTAAATTTAGTGAACACCGATATATTGCATGCTAACCACCAATCATACAGCTAACACAAGTGTCGGGTCCTTTTTTGACCATGGATCAAAACACTTGTTGACATAAAAACTTGATGCCTTGTGTGTGTGTGTGTGTGTGTGTCTTATGCAAAGCAAGAAGAGAGCCAAACAAAAGCATACATAAAAAAAAACCAAAATGAAAGATAACTTATATGCCCACAAAATTCTGTCATGATGGCAAGGGAAGGGGAGTAGTGCAAGGCTGGTGGTGGCCATGTATGATGATGCCATCATGAGGCTTGGTGCTATACCTTTTGGGATGCATAAATGAACAAGGATATATAAACAAGTCCTGGGTCCATTTTCAAGTTACATGTTTCCGGGTATCAGGATTTCCCCATACTTGACGAGTATCGAGATGCCTCGCCATTCAGGCTGGTTTGTCCTAACCGGAGCAAAAACCCTAAATGCCCACCTTTCAACTGAAGTTAACCCCCTATACCCGATACAAAGTGCACTCCCCCAACCCCTTTTCAAAGTAAAAACTGAAGTTGAAATCGGTTACATGGCTGGGTTGATGAAGGATGGGTATCTTGGTTCAAATTGGGTACATGGGTTGGGTTGATAAAGGATGGGTATCTTGGTTGATGAAGGATATCAAGGATGGGTTTGTTGACTGACTAAAGGAGAAATAGAATGCATGGGTAGCTTGTTTGATACTGGATTGTATGTGCACACCCCAACCTACTTAGTTCCCACAACTGCTGATGTCATTCCCCCTTGGCCCTTCAACAAACAAAAGATGCTATGGTTGGGGGGGGGGAGGGGGAGGATATTGGGGGTTAGAAGGAATCAACTCCTTAGCAAGTTACTTAGTACCTACATCTTACTTTAATAGCAAGCTATATGGTCTTGTTTGTTATGCAAAGGTTTGGCACTAGGCCACCTACAGAATACCTTTGTAGTGTTTGGCACCTTGAGGCATTTAAGGAGTTGGCACATATCATGTGGGGATTAGCATAAGACTTGGTGGGGACAGACAGTTTTGTAACAACTTGGTGGGTTATTATCCTATGGTTGGATTCGGTGGAGAGCTTTCAATATACTCTAGATATGTTGTTTTGTGTTCCATATAATTTCAAAAGAGTTGAGGAACCCTTTTTTCCCAAAAAAAAAAAGAAAAAAAAAAGAGATGAATTGTGAAGAATATGAAAGGTTTATCATGCCCTTTTCTTTTCTTTTCTTTTCTTTTGTATGGATATTTTCATCATTCAAAGGATTTCTCTGATTGTGTTTGTGCTAGTAAATATAATATGGCCAAATTCCTGCACAAAAATAAATGTCACAGGAAATGCATGTAGGTAGTACCATAAGAGGAATTGAATTTTCCTCTGAGAGATCTCAAATTTTTCTCAAAGTGTGGTTCAAGGAAGCTATGGAAGATGAGAAGAATGAATGTTTGGAAAGTTTTGCTGAAGGTAGAGAGAGGCACCTAAAGCAGTCAGAATAAGCAATCTGAGTAAATCTAACTTCAATTATTTTTTCACATATTTTTCTCTTAAAGAGAAAACAATTTGAATCTCAAACCCAAGAAACACAGTGAAAATTTTGGAATTATTTTTCAATTAGTTATGAATTTTTATAAAAGAAAATGGAGACAAAACTCATCCAACAAATTACTCCGAGAGACTGATGAATGATCATGTTAATAATCTTGATTATATGAGTTTTACTCTTTATTGGTACCATACAGCATTTGGGGTCCCCCTAGCCTAAGGGTTGCAACATTACTGTAAAAGTGACATTCTTCAAGGAAAAATATGACTTTGCAATGGCTCCAAGAGGTATGGTGGTTATTTTGGTACAACAAAGGTTTTGGATTCAAACCCATTGCTAAGCAAGTGAAAGTGTTGCGATGTCCTTTGCCATGTCCTTTGCCATGTGAGGTATTGGTAACATAACAGTTTCTTAGTCAAGTTCGCTATTGTGTTTCGAAAAGTAAAGTACAACCCGTGTCTTGTGGTGTCAAGGTTGTTTGCATGCCCAAAAAGTAGAGGATGCTTAAGTACTAGGTATTGTAATTTCTATTAATTAGTGTTGTGGCATTTGTTGTGATGTCTCTGAAATAATTGACTGATGAATCCCAAGTTCAAAACCTCCTCTTTTCCTTTGAGTGAATGAATAATACTTAACTTGTTGATTTGGGCAGTCACTAAAAGGGGAAAGAAAACAACTTCAAAGTTTCAGAACTTTGGACATTCTCCAGATAGAATTTATAGAAAGAAAAGGAGCTTCTTCTTCCCATGTGGCCCACATAAACAGATGTAAAGCTACAAGAGTAAGTAAGACTTTGGGCAAGAATGTGGGCATGAAATATCAAACTGGCACACACACATACAGAATCTCTCAAAGAGATTCTACACAACAAACTGATCATGAAATGTTGTCATCATCTCCTTTCTATCTTTCTTCCTTTCTATCTTTCTCTTGCTTCTGAGAAAACAGAAAGAAACCAACAATGTTGTTGAACCCAATCTGCAACCCAATCACGCAGTGTTAAGTGCTACTGAAGAAATTCTCCCAAAATTGAGTGCAAAAGGGGTTGGTCCCATGCTGCTGTCTTCTTCTCTGTCAGGCTGCAAAAAAGACACTGCAATTGAGCAAATTGTTTGCAGACAAAGTCATGGGTAGCAGACATGTCCAGAGAAATGCTAAAGAAATTTCTTAAGGTTGGAGCTAATTTCATACCGCTAGCTCTAACTCTAAGTGGTGCTTGGCTCATCACTAAACTGCCTGCCAAAAATTCTTTCCAAAGTCCCCTCCCCCACAGCACTAATTAAAAACTTTGCAACAATAAGCAGAACTAGGGACAGTGCTCAATTTAACACCAAGTTCCCAATTGCATACACAAACACTCTAACATGCAACCATGCAAAAAAACTTCCACAAAGACTTACAATCAAGTAATTCTTGACACCAGATGTTCTCATGCCCAGAGAGATGTCAATACATCTCTACAAAGCTCAGAAATTCAAACCAACCCAAAATTTGTCACAAACTAAATTATTCTAATTACAACAAGCTGGCAAGTTGTTGTAATTACCAAGGTTTCTGAACACCTAGTAGTGACAAGCTAGTAAGATCATTGATCTGAATTAAACTGGAGATCATGAACTTTGGGGGGGAAATCAGATCAAATCACCAATTCAAAGAAATTTGAGGACTTGAAGAATCATCATTTGATAATCCAGACATAAAAGTTTAGTGATCAAGAATTGAATACAAACATTTTGCACCTCTGGGGGATGGTCACAAAAAATTACAACTTAGCTGGGAGAAAAATAAAAACAAAAATTATCAACTCAAATTCACACATTCAGGACTCTAAGAAAATCATCATCATCATCATCATCATCATCATCATTATTATTATTATTGTTAGCTAAGGCAAATTCTAAGTTTTGACAATCTTTTTGTGTGGTTTCAAGAGCCCAATTATGTAGATACCATGTCTATATGTGCATGTGCACTGTTGTTCTGTGGAGGAGGGAATGAATGAAGATCATGATCTTTGACAATTGTTGCACAGGTGTCTAGATGATATAGAATACCACCACCACCTTGTTGTCATTGTTGTTGTGTAGTTGTTGTATGCATGGGTGTCTGTACCTTTGCAGTAATATTGTTACTGGGTGGTGCACTACAGTGTGATGATGATGAATGGGTTGGGTTTCTTCAAGAAACTAGTTGACATAGTACTTCTGTTTTATAGTTTTGCACAGGTTTTGCGTGCGAGAATTTAGAGGATTTCTCTTGTGTTGAACTTCTTTTTTTTTCTTTTTTTTTCCTCTCCCCCCCTTTTTCTTAAATTTTTTTTCCCCTTCTTTTTCCTTCTTCTTCTTCTTCCTCTACTCTACTCTACTGTGGTTTCTTGGTCACTGATTTCTTTATACTCTAGCTCCTTGAAGCTTCATGATCTGTGTGAGCTCTTGAAAAGCTTGAGATCATCTGTGAATTGTTTCTCAGAGTCCAGAGACTAATTGTTGTTGATTTGGGGAATTGAATTGAGGCTCCATTACGAGTGCAGTCTACTACGCGAGTGATCAGATGGATCCTGCATCCGGGACTCCAGTAGCCAAGTTGAAGAGCTTGCCGGAGCAACTGTACTTGACGAATTCGGAGTACCGGGATGAAGATTATGATTCAATGGAGTTTTCAAGCGAATTCTCCCGCAGTTTTAGTTCTACTGCTGCTGCTGCTACAGCATCGCACCACGCGGGTCATGGTGGTTTTGGCGTCGCTCATCATCAGGCGGTGGTCTCTAGTACTGGACGACGCTATTATCTATCAACCAAAAAGAGTGGAGGGAGCTTGGGTGAGGTTCTGGCAGCCATTCCATTCAACTGGGAAGAAGCACCCGGAAGACCCAAAGCGTCGAGATCCAGAAAAGGCAGTAGAGGATCCGCTGGAGGAGGAGCCATGGATCAATTCTTTGACAACTGCGGCCAGAATCAGCAATATCCTCCGCGACCGAAGCCCGCGAGATCTAGACCGCCGTTGCACTCACGTCGTCAGTCGTCTGTTTCTTTCCATTTGAATGCACGATTACAAGCGGAGCAGCTACTTGCAACTCCGCCGCCTGGAGCATCATCGCTTGAATATAACAGTAAAGGAGCCGCTGCTGCAGATCTCCTCAAAGATCCAGTCCTGCCATTGCCTCCGAGACTGCGACTGGGTACTGCCAGGCTGATGGCTGCGGCTGCGGATTCCTCGCAGGATCAGTTTCAACATCGCTACGACACCTTCTTGGGCGTGGAGGAACTGCTACCACACGGGCCGCGGGTTGATCATCGCCGGACTCAGTCGACAATGGCGTACCCAACAAACCGCGGCCATCGCCGAGCTTGGTCTCTCTCGTACCCTGCAATAGAGCAGCTGGCGGAGCCTAGATCATCAAAGGAAGCTGCAATATCTTCGGGCAGAGATGAAGATTTTGAGAGTACTCGGGCTTCTGTTGCTGCTGCTGTGGGTGGCGATGGATCAAAGGATTTCTGGCCGTCATTGAAGGAAAAAATGCGGTGGAGAAACGCGAAGCTGGCGGGTATTACTGTGCACCGTTATCTAGCCAAGAGGTTGCCTCAAAGCGGCCGCGGCAACAAGAACAACAACAAAGGCGACGACAAAAACAACAAGAACTACAATTGGCCAGGTTACTTTCATATCCTCGAGTCTTCTCCACAGCATCGTTCCAGCAGATTCTCAGACGAAGTGGAGAAAAAAAATGTGGATTATGGTCGTGGTGCTGCTGCAAGAGGCGGCCGCGGTGGCTTGCCAATATCCAGACGCAACAGGTCGTTCCCAAAGCTCTCTCGAAAACCAAAATCATCATCATCATCATCATCATCATCACAGTGCAGCTTCTGATTTTCTTTTCTGGATTGCAAAAAATATTTCTTCACTACTTAGACTGCATCACGCTGATCTGATTTTTTCTTGGAACTGATTGACAGATCTGCAGCACCCAGTTCCCATTTCTCCACCAGATCTGCATATGCAGCAGCTCCAGCTATCTCGGGTCGTCATAACCTATATACCACAAGATTCCCAGCAACAGGAGCAGACCGAAGATTTGACAGAGCTATAACATTTCCTCGGACTCGCAAGCAGCGATCATCAGCTGTGAGCAGAAGCAGATTCAGCCGCGCGTGGTTGTCGTCACCCGTAAGATGCTGCTATAATTTCCCTGGGATCACATCACTGGGATACGAAAGTCCTTAGACAAAATTCAAAATCACATGTTGAGCACTTTGCATCATCATCAGGGATCAGCTACACCCAACTGGCCAACCCAAAAAAATCCTCTCTCTCACACACAAAATTCAAGCTCTTCTTGCTGCTGCAGACCATGAGCTCGCAGAATCTTTATGTATATCATGGGAAGAATTCAGTACCTGGCAATTAGCTGCCTGTACACCAGGGATCAACTCTTTTTTATGAAATTCCACTGCAAACCATGATCATCTTGAGCATGCATCATCATGCACTAGTGATCATGATAGATTACAACACCACCACCACCACCACCACCAACAACAACAACAACAACATCAACAACATCAGCTGCTGCTGTGGGTACAACAACAAAAGTGTAGACTACTTTGTTCAAGTCTGGGATTCAAGAATTGAGGAATTTTTTTGCAACTTTTTTTTAAATTAAAAAAGAAAAAAAAAACTCAAGAAATTTAAATTGCAAACAAGTTTCCTACACTGCTCCTTGAACCCACTGTAGATTATGTACAAGAAAACTTTCAGATCAGGATTTTGCTGTCAAAGCTGCTAGATAGCTATGAATATCATGTATTGATCACCTCTAGGAGATGCTGAGGTCTAAGAAATGAATTGGATCTGAAGACTGTAGTACTGGCAGCAGATTGTACTTAGGAAGACTGCAAGTGCTCAGACGAAGTTTGTTTGAATGCTGGAGAAAATATAATCTTGATCAATGTAAATTGTGATGCGTATCTTCTCCCAATAAAACATGGTTGCTTGACTGACATTCAGCAAATTTACACAAAATAAAAATAAATCTCAAGGAACTGTGCCAAACTGCACACCAGGGATCTTGCCACAATTTGGGTTGATGTCATGAAATGATTTTTGTCATTTGTTTCATGGGTTGATTTAGAGAAATGATTCTTGCCAGAGTTTGGATTGGATTTGAATGAAATGGTTCTTGTCAAAGTTTGGGTTGATTTCATGATTTTTTGAAACAGGAGTTTGAGTCATTAACAACACCAGAGGGAGCCGGCCAGCCAGCCAACCCTAGAAGAAGCTTTCTGTCACTCCTGAATGCTGAAATCTTCCTCCAGTGCAGAGATGTGAGACTAAGAAGACCAGATCTACAAGAGGATTCAGAAGGAGTTAACATTCATATATATTTACTGAAGCCAGACGATCTTGAGCAGTGCTCCATATGACCCTGTACAAATGTTTCTCACATCCAAGTTTAGTTATTTACTTTTTCTCAACCCCCACCGGAAAACTAAAACTGGGACTGCAATTAGGTGGGAGGAGTCTACTAATAGCAACCCACTTGGACCAATCAAACTATCTAACCAATCAACAGCAGGTGTTAGGCTTGCTGTGCCTGTTACACAGTTTTCAAAACAAAGGGAATCTGCAACAGAATAATCTGTTTTTAGAAAGCTGTGTCGGTTTTTGGCAATTTTTTGTCCTCCAAAACAAAAAGAAGACTGATTATCATATTAAATATAGGGTCTGGCTAACGCAACACACCTCGATGCTAGAAAAACACACCTCTTAACCCGATCTGCCTGGGTAGGCAGTACCATGGATTCCCACATCCACGAATCCCCATAGCCTAATGTCGATCTGTTGATGTTGGCGATCGTTGAGGATATCACGGGTAAGGATGGGTATGTCTGGGTCATGTTCCCTTAGCCTCCTCATGATCTTCGTACTCTGCAACCCTGTACGAGCCTCTACTCTGATCTCGTCATTGTGCTCCTTCATAGCTGCTCTCCGCAGCGAAGGATGCGTGATCAGGGGTGCTGGACCATGATTATGATCAATGTTGCAGATACGCAGCTTCCAACCACCAAAAGTAACGAAGTGGCGAAGGATTGCATCAAATGGGCATCCAACTTGGCGATTGGCGGTCCCACGGCGGCGGAAATCCTCATTGACACGAGATCTGTATGTACCACCTCGGTCACAGTGCAGAAACACCCTGACAACCTCATCTTTCTTCTTCTCTGTGCGAAATGAAGTAAGTGCCCATCCATTAGGACCTGTGAAAGCGTTCAGATCTGCCATAGCTGTTGCAAGAGAAGGCCATGTTGGAGCCTCTGAAGGGGGTTCAATCCGCTCAAGCAGGTCGTCAGGCTCGCCTATACCGGGGACAAACAAGTCGTCATCCTGTTGTTGTTGTTGTATCAGCTCTGCCTGTGCCTATGCCTGCTGCGCCTGTGCCTGTTGTGTATGTGATGACATTTGGGGCGATCCTAAAGGTGTAATTGGAGAGAAAGAAGGCCCGGCATGCGAAGCCGTAGAAGTGCTGATGTAACACGAAAACAGGTCGCCATACCAGTGTGAACACTACTTGCTGTTGAGATTTAAGTTTGTTTTATTAGCCGTCATATTTTTGCTGCGACGTCTCCATTACTGCTGCATGGGAAATGCCTATTTGGGTTAGAAGGTGTGTTTTTCTATCATCGAGGTGTGTTGCGTTAGCCAAACCCTAAATATAAAATCATTATTACAAAATGTGGGTGCAATTCACTAAATTGGTGAATTCATTATTTCTTCATTGATCCCTTTTCACTAAGATTAGTGAATTCACTCAACCAGTGAAATCATTTGATATACAAGGACACTTTTTGTTGTAGTGAATGATAATTATTTCACAATTCTCCTCCCCCATAAACATGAAAAATTCCACTGAAAAGATTATTTGAATGACAAGAAAAGATAATTAATATGTACATGAAATTTGATTGCTACTAGTGGAGCTGATCTTAAATCTTTGTTAACAACCAAAGTACGCATCAAAATTGCTGATCACCAGGACTTCTTCACAAGAGAGCTTCACAACTCACATAATTGATCTTCGATTGATTGCAACTCAAAAGTCCTCTTGTACAAAAAGGTGAAGGAGGAGAGGTACCAAGTACCAACAACAACAAATCTCTTCATTGTTTGTTTCTCCAAAATTCCAATGTGCAAAGTATTTCTAAGTCAGGATATAGAATGTACAAAATATGTGTGCCCCCCCCCTCCCCCACAAAACAGTCTGAAATAGATAGCAAGCCTCTCTTAAAAGAGAAATCTTCTCTGCAAAACACACGTGCAGCTAGTACCTATGCCAAGCAGATCTCCTTCAACCTCTTCACATGCTCACCCTTGGCACATATGGGTAGCCTAATGTACTCCAGAGTTTGATGGTTTGAAGCTGGTGGGTGGTGAAGGGTAGGTGGGCTGGGTTTGGGGATTCACACTCTTTGTATTTTCTTGCTAATCCCTTTGCATTTGGAGTGTATTAGAAAGGGGCTAAATGGTTGTAGGGGAGGTTCCTATACGAGTGTTAAATTATTGAACTTTGATTAGGGTTGATGGTTGAATCTTAAACTTGTTGAGGACTTGGTTTTAGTTATAAAATATGTTTTGAAAAAAATAATGAATGGTTTTGCATTAAATCATATGAAAATATTGAGTTCTAGACTTTTGTGTGGGATAATATATTGAAAATAAGGTGGCTCACATTGGGATTTTGCACACACAATGAAAAATCTTGTCGACTTCAACCCTATGTATGCAACTATTGGTGTGAATATTGTCCAAATCAACTATATTTGTGACTATAATTGTTGTAATCCTATGTGTTGCAAAGTCACAAACATTTTTAATCATAGGTGTAACAAAATTTTACCATGTGTTTTGTAATTCCTAATGTATATATTTGCTACAATTGTTGTGCATGTTGAATGAAAAGGTGGATGAGAAGTGAGTTCATGTCAACAATAGTTGATGACATCTGATAAAAATGACAAACAAGTTGTTTTTGCAATTGTAATATGTATTATTGAGCTTACATGTTAATTTTTTATTGTAGGTGCGACTATTTATTGTGATTAAATTGTACAATTGGATGAATGAATGAACAAAAATGTTAAGGGAGTCGGTATTAATAAGTAGGTAGGTAAGTAGGTTGGGTTGGTTCAGTTATGTTATGTAATTAAACTAGGTATGTAGGTTAAGTAGCTAACTTTAGGTGTAAGTAGGTAGACTACTTATAGGTATTAAGTTAGGTAAGGTAATTAAGTTAAGCTACCTAAATAAGTTTTAAAAAATATGATCATAATAATAAGATGACACAAAATATTGTTTATTGAAAATGTGATGTAATGGTCACTATGTTGAAACATGACATATATTACTTCACATATGATTATGTTTGTAGTCATTTGTGGCATTAACAAGTACATGACTATGTAATAAAATTGAATTCATGGTTTATGCCATAAATCATACTTTTTGACACCCCCAAATTCTTGGTAGAGAGTACAAAGGTGAAAACAACGGAAGGATAAGGAGTTGGGGTACGTTCCCTAGTTCACAACACTTCGGGGGTAGACAAAGGTGTTGGAGCTCCGGGATGGGGATTATGACAAGTGACAAGTGTGTAAATTATTCCCATTGCTTTGCACAAACTAAACAACAAGTTAGCTAGTGCATAGTTGGAACACTTTTGGTGCACAGACAAATCATGAACAAACACAGACTCACAAGATTCACCACGGGCCGGATTTGGGGGAAGCCACCACCTTCCCCCTTATAGTCTCTGTGCTTGGCCACGGGGCTTGCACCTAAATGTTATTTTGTCACGAGACTCCCAACATGGGAGTTTCGAAATTGAGACTCTTGCGACTTTGGAGGCCCATAAAATTTTGTGCAAACCTCTGATTGAGGTGAGGTCTAAAGAAAAGTTGTAGCCCTCATTGAGAACTTTCCAAAGGTATGTGGCGTGGCACTTGCACGCAAGTAAGTCAGGGTGATTCATGACTTTTAGTGGTCGGGAGTCAAATTGGCAGTTTGAACTTCAACCCTTCTTTTGGCCATAACTTATGTTTTAAGTACTCAAATGGATCATGCGAGCCCATTTTAGACATTTATGTCTCAAGAGCTTTTCAATGAGGTAAGGAAGTTTTCAATCCAATGAGTTTTGTCCCCTGAAATTGCCTTGCAAAAATTCGGGAATCCATAAGGACTCCAATTCCCAAAGTGGTACCCACTTGGGAATGTGTGGGTTCATTCCTTGACACTCTCCTACAATCCCGGGAGTATGAAATGTGATTCCCAGTCTTCACTTTTGGCTTGCACCTTTGCAAGCCCTTACCTTGGTTGCAAGCCCAAGGCTAAGGTTGCGACACTTTTGGTCATAGTAAATTTTTTGGTTCACTTTACCATGTTTTCATCTGCCTAAACTATAAACCTAAGTAGGTAAGCCTAAGTAGGTAGGTAGGTAAGCCATAGGCCTATTACCTATGTAACTAGTTAGGTAAGTAGGTTAAGTAGGTAATAAAGTTAAATAAATATAAAGTACATATGTAAGTGGGTGGGTAGGTAAGTATAGGTAGGTTGTTTAGGTTAAATAAATAGGTTTATTAAATAAGTAGGTAAGTTAGGCATGTAAATTAGACAAATATGTAAGTAGGTGGGTTGGTAGGTAACTATTAACTAAATTACTTTTAAGATAGAATAATCAAAACTTAATTTTGGAGTAGGGGTGAAAACATGATTAATTAGACATTTTGTGATACTTGTCTACAAAAATGGGAAATAGACATAAAATACACCTTCATATAATAAACTTTAAAATATTATTTATTCCAATGATCAATGTCGGCAAGTTCTTTGACTTTATGCCAATGATATAAAAAAATTACATGTTTAATGTCCATTTAAGTATATTTTTTTCTACTTTTTGGGCACATGTTTCATGGAAAATAGGTTTAAAATAGGAGAAATATTGGATTTTTCTACTTTCTTGAATATTGTTGTTTTCAAATATACATATGTGTTTTCAGCTTTTACTTTAAAATTAATAATATATCAAGTTTTCTAATGTAAAAGTATTTTTTAACACATTTTGGCTAGTATGTTTCAAAAATACTTTTACCCTACTTTTATTATATGAAAGTTTCCAAAATTTTGTATGCAACAAACTATAAACTCATTATTGAATAACATGTTAATTTGATAATGATTGAAAAGATTTTGATTCTACTTTCTTGCATTTATGTGCAGAAATATGACTGCATACAAAATAATTACTTTTTGTGTTTAATTCATCATGCTTTCACCCACAAATTTCCAATAAAAAATATTTATAAATGGGAAAATCCAATAAAAAATCCTAGAAAATTTAGCTAATTTAGGAGGCTTCTTCATAATTATATAGTTATTAGTATTAGGTTCATGTTTATTGTGTTTTATTTACTTTGGGGCGAAGCCACTAAAATTATTAGTTTCTAAAATATAAAGGTAGTTTATTACTAATTAGAATATGTGCAAGAGATTAAGATAAAAAGGAAATCTATAGGGAAAGGGGGGTGGGTGCAAAATTAAGTGCAGCACTTTTTGCATTATAGTGTAAACTTTTGTAAAGTGTCATGCATTAACATGCCATAAAATCATCATTATGCCAAAATTGCCATTGAATTAAGATTCTCAACTTGAATAAAAAGATATATAGATAAAATATTATAACATATATGGGTGAAAATCCTTTAAAGTGTACCACATAGGACGAAAAAGGCTTAGTCCTTATTGTAGTCCTTTTTTACATTATATTTTGATCCCCATAAAAAATAATGAATCAAAAGTTGTCAACATTTTTAGAAGGACGATATTTTAAACTATTACAATTCTAGATTCCATCATAATCATCCATAAATGTGTTTTTACATGGTAAAAAAGGACTAGGTGAAGAAGACATAAAAGGGTGACATAGTGACAAGATTTTGGTACACCTTAAAGAATTTGCACCCATATTTTCCAAATATAAAGTATTAGACCTTTGAAATTGAAAAATATGGATTAGTCTTTTGTTTATGGCTTGATACAAATACATATTTGTTTATGAATTTTTTTTGAATTATTTTATAGGGATTCAATACATGACATATTAAAGAAAAGTTAACATAAATGTAAAAAAATTGTTAGAGAAACTTTAACCCAAAAAAAGATATGGACTTTTAAATGTGTTAAAATGACCTTATTTTCAAAAATCCATAATATCATTTTTTGATGAATTTTAATGTTTTTTCTCTTAACATTCATGTTAAAAGAGTTATTTAATTGGGATTTTATTCACATAATATTTATTATTTCATTAACCATATTTCATCCTTCATTTAAACAATGATATCACAATAGACTATAATTTTAACACCACCAAATGGATTTTTTATGGATTATTTATCCACTAAAATTAATCCACCTAATGGAAATTCATGTGTGATTGGGGAACCACTTTTAGTTCCTTATTATCTTGGGCCCATTCCCTCATTATTTAATTTTCATTCATTTTCATTTTATCATTATATATGTATCATTCTAGGAAGACTAATGTGTGTGAAGTGGGAGAATAAGGTTGTATTTATGTGAGAAAGAAATATAATGGATTATGGTTGAAGGTTATGTCACATCTTTTCTGTAATGTTTTCCTTGATTTTTTTAGCACAAAAAAAAACATTTAATATTAATTTGATGTAATGAACATAATTGCAACAAAAAGGTAATAATCTTGAAGGCAATAAATCTTAATTTAGTTAATTTTTCTCGTCATTTAACTTCTATAAATACATTTACTACCAATTAATCATTGGACTTACAATAGTAATAGGAAGGTAGTTGCAATAAGAATGTAGTTATAGTAAGGAGGTAATTGTAATAAAACAATAGTTGTTATATGAAGGAAACTAATGGAGGGCAACATATGCAAACATGAAGGTGACAAGTCTAGGATGAAGTTCTATTTCGTTGAGGTAATCTATGGACTTGATGGTAGTTACCTTCTAACCCCTTCATTGTTTATTTTGGTTTTCATAATTTAAAAAATATATATATATTTAAGTTTATAAACTGAAGGCAAGATTGTCTTCTAGAAGGTAGTCTTTTTCTAGATGTGTTTTCATTATCTTTATTTAGTTTTTACTTGTCAACCTTTTTTTCGTGATAATAATTTGGCTGCCAATTCTGAAGTCTTAGAATAACCATAGGTAGGTAGGTAACCTAAATATGTAAGTAGATAGCCTAAATAGGTACTTATTACTAAGCTCCAACTTAGCACTATACCCTTAAATATATATCCTTACACAATATACTATTATTCTACCTTTTGTAAACCTTAATATATATATAATGAATTTAAGTTCATGTCATCATTATGATCAATATTTGGTTATATTTATAATTAATGTGAAATATGATGGGTTAAGTGGATGAAAAATCACCCATGATTCATCAACTTGGAAAGATTGATTGTTGTTAATTGCATCTCAAGTTATAAGTATGACCAATGGAGGAAACGACTATAATCATGTAGTCATAATAATTATTACAAGGCATTTTACATGTCACATACAACTACATGACTAGGTTTGGGTATTAGTAATAAAAATATTCAAGTCACGAATACTCTGTTTGGCATAATGAGTGAAGGATTTAGTTGCCTAATGTGGAGGTGAGGGGTTCAAATTAACAAGTTTGTAACCTATCTGCATGCCAAAGGTAGTTTTAGATTACTAGTTGAATTACCCAACCTAAGGTTAAGCTTAGGTGTTAATTAAGCTACTTAGCCTAGGTTAGGCTTAAGTTGTTAGCCAAGGTTATCTACCTACCTTTTTTCAACCTACATAAAATGTATGCACGTGTCCAATTGTGCATTGGACACATGACATCACATGTATATGCACACATTCATATGTTTGGTCATAGGTTAATTGCAAATGTAGTCACAACCTTGGTGTGATTAAGCCTATGACCATCCAAAAATTTGGATGAAAAAATATGTTTGAGTTATGGGGGATGCAATTGGGTGCTACATAGTGTGCCATGTATTGTTTATTTTGATTAATGTCAATTGCAACTTGTCCAAGGCAACTAGACATTGTAGTAATCACATGTGATATTTATGATTTCCAATTACTCATAAAATTTAGTTGTAAATATGTTAATTCTTTGTAATGACACATGCCTTAGTATGTGACCTTAACATGGGTTGATTTTATAATGGAATAAAAACTTAAGTAAGATTTGTACCCCTATGCTTGTGTAATGTTGTGGCAATGTGTAAAAATAATGCAATTAAAATTTTGAAAGGGATGTTTTTGCTAGGTTGATTTTGGTCCACCTTAAGTCATATTGAACCCTAACTTAGTATATACCTATTTCATTAAGATTTTTAGTGTAAAAATAAGTGAACACCATAGTGATTAATTAATTTGAAACATTTTTATTATTTTTCCTTTTATTGTATTAAAAATTTTAAAAATTTGTATTCAACTTATCATAAGTTCAATGGTTTCACAATGAAAGTTTTACAAAATTTGAATCTATTTTCTTG
>Ga0116229_10003112_pt1 | contig 27211 bp, 30 predicted proteins | sample S1TSphgellanicum_3_FD_87313 | JGI IMG/M metagenome (GOLD analysis project Ga0116229, IMG submission 87313) | Host-associated microbial communities from peat moss isolated from Minnesota, USA - S1T2_Fc - Sphagnum magellanicum MG | ecosystem: Host-associated > Plants > Peat moss > Unclassified... | reverse complement strand
TTCGCGGTGCGATATTCCCCGGCGGCAACCTGGCCGATTTCATCGCACCGAGGCTGCTGCAAAGCAGTCGCATCCATGGACGCATCGCATGACCGCAGCACCGCCGGAAGAGCTGCTTTCACTACGCGCCAGTATCGACAATATCGATGCGGCACTGATATACTTGCTCGCGGAACGGTTCAAATGCACGCAGAAGGTCGGCCAGTTGAAGGCGGAACATGGGCTGCCGCCGGCCGATCCGGCGCGCGAGGCGCAGCAGATCGCGCGGCTACGGACGCTCGCCGAGGGGGCGCGGCTTGATCCGGAATTTGCCGAGAAATTTTTGGCGTTTGTGATTCGTGAGGTGATTCATCACCATGAGGCGATAGCGGGAAGGTAAGGAAGGAAGTGTTCTTTTTTGAAAAAAAGAATCAAAAAACTTTTGCTCTTTGGCGTACGCGGCGCATGTCAACACGCGCCACGTACGCCAAGTGGCAAAAGTTTTTTGCTTCTTTTTTTCAAAAAAGAAGACCGTCCTTCTTTTCATGACCCTAACAGTCCGAATTCTGGTAGCCCTCGTGCTCGGCCTCGGCATCGGCGCGGCGCTGACGCCCGGCCTGCTGGGGCCGGTGCGCGCGGTGGCGCCCACGGTCGGGGGTATCTGGCTCGACGCGCTGCGCATGACGATCGTGCCGCTGATTTTTTGCCTGCTGGTGACCGGCGTGGCGACCGCGGCCGGCACCGCGGCGGCGGGTGGCCTGGCCGCGCGCACGTTGGGCCTGTTTGCGGTTTTGCTCATTTCGGCCGCCTTGTTCAGCGCCGTGACAATGCCGGCGCTGCTGGCGGTGTTTCCGATTCCGGCGGCCGCGTCGCAGGCGCTGCGGGCAGCCCTTGGGCAGGCGGGGCAGACGCCGGCGCTGCCGCCGCTCGGCGACTGGGTGCGCAGTTTCATCCCCACCAATCCGGTGGGCGCGGCGGCGAACGGTGCCATGGTGCCGCTGGTGATATTCGCGCTGATATTCGGCCTTGCGGTGACGCGGATCGATGCTTCGTTGCGTTCGCACCTGGTTGGCGTGCTGGAAGCGGTGGTGCAGGCAATGCTCGTGATCGTGCACTGGGTGCTGTGGGCCGCGCCGGTTGGTGTTTTTGCGCTGGCGCTGATGGTGGGCGCGCAGGCGGGCTTGGGGGCGGCCGGGGCGCTGGCGCATTATGTCGGCCTGGTATGCCTCATCCTGATCGCGATCATTCTGCTCGTGTATCCGCTGGCGGTGGTAGGCGGCGGCATGTCGCTCGGGCGCTTCGCGAAGGCCGCGGCGGCGGCGCAGTTGGTGGCGTTCAGCACGCAATCCTCGATCGCGTCGCTGCCGGCGATGGTGGAGGCGGCGCAATTGCGGCTCGGCGTGCCGGAACATGTCAGCAGCCTGGTGTTGCCGCTGGCGGTGTCATTGTTCCGCATTACGAGTGCGGCGGCGAACATGGCCGTTGCGGTCTATGTCGCGGCTTTGTTTGGCGTGCATCTGGGGCCGCTGACACTGGCGGGCGGTGTGGTGGTGGCGGCGATCGTCAGCCTGGCGGCGGTGGGTCTGCCGAGCCAGATTTCGTTTTTCACCGCGATCGGGCCGATTTGCCTGGCGATGGGGGTGCCGGTGGCCGCGTTGCCGCTGCTGATGGCGGTGGAGAGTTTGCCCGATATTTTGCGGACAGTGGGGAATGTTACGGCGGATATTGCGGTGACCGGGATTGCGGCACGGTGGGAAGCAAGGCCAGGCGCGGCACGCTCATGCATAGTCGGCAAGGCGCCCCGCCCGTTTTAGGTCACCTCCGGCTTGCCCCGATCCCGCTTCGTCCCTGCCCGCCGGCTCTTCGCATCCAGCCGCCGTTCCTTCGCCGCCGCCCCCGGCCGCGTCGGCCGCCGCCGCACCGGCCGCACGCTGGCGGCGCGAATGAGTTCCACCAGCCGAGCCACCGCCTCGGCCCGGTTGCGCTCCTGCGTGCGGTGTGCCCGCGCGGTGATGACGATCACGCCGTCGCGCGTCAGCCGCGACCCGGCCAGCGCCTGCAGCCGCGCCTTGATCTCGTTCGGCAGCGACAGCGACAACCGCGCGTCGAAGCGCAATTGCGCCGCGGTCGCGACCTTGTTGACATTCTGCCCGCCCGGACCGCCGGCCTGGATGAAGCTGATGTCGAGCTCCGTCTCGTCGATCGAGAGGTCGGCGGTGATTTCGATACGCACGCGACTGGGTCCTGCCGGGCAAGAAAAAAGCCGGGGCGCGTGTGCGCCCCGGCTTTCACTCTGCACCCGGTCGGCGGCGGCTTCTAGCCGCCGTTCTGGCACACCGAGAATTTGGTGCCCTGGAAGGTCGACCAGCCATTCACCGTGGTGGACGCCGGCGCGCCGAAATAAGTCGGCAGCACCAGATCCTGCAGGTGGTAGGTGACGCCTTTCAGCACATAAGGGTAGTCGCCATAGTTCGCGTCCACTTCGATCGGATCGCCGACCTCGTAGATCTGATCCTGGTTGCCGAGTTCGCCGCAGGCCGCCGGGATGTTGGTGTTGTTGGTCAGCGGATCGTCGACCCACTCGCCGATTTCATGCGACAGGGCCGAAACGTCCTGGCTGAACGCGAGCGAGGAAGAGTTGTTCGATATGAAGGTGAAATGCGAATAGGCCTGCGTGCCGGTGTAGCTGTGATAGCCGCCGATGCAGCAGCCGCCGCCCTCGGTGAGGTAGGTCTGGGTGGTGATGAAGATCGGCAGCGAGTCCGCCGGGATCTTCAGCTTGGTCAATAGCGGCGTGATCACGCCATCGAACCAGTTGATGTCCGCGGTGATCACGTTCACGCCGAACGCGCTGACGGTGCCGCCGTCGGCCGCCGGAATGGTGAAGCTGACGCGCTTTTCGATCGTCGGCTTGCCAAGCAGCACGTGGTAGCCGGTATGCTTCTTGACAGTGCCCCACAACGCGGCGCGCTGGAACGCGTCTTCATATTGGGTGTCGCCGATATCGGTGCCGCCTTGCTTGTAGGTGATGCCCTTCTGGAAAATCGGGCTGTCGACCGTGGTGTCGACCGGCGATTTGCCGGTATAATCCTTCACCGTTGGGTCGGCGATGACGGTGCCCGAGGATGTCTTGAACGACAAACGTATCGGAATGATATAGACCGGAACGGTGGTCGATTTGCCGCCGGTCGGGTCGGTGCCGACGAACACGGCGTTATACTTCTGGCCCTCATACGTCCAGTTGAAGGTCCATGTCGGCAGCGCGGTCGGCGCCACGATATTCGGGTGCAAACCGATGCCATGCGCGAACATCGGCCGGATCGGCATGTCGCGCGCAAACACATTGCCGCTCAGCGTGAGAACGCCGAGACCGGCCGCAATGAAAGATTTCAACCTGGTATCTCCCCACGGCCCGGAGGGCCTGAAATGATTGAGTGCCGCGAATTTGCACAGAATGACGGGGTACGCAACGGGGTTCGCCGGGCCGATTGATATTATTTCGATCCACCGGCATGAAATTCGCCAAAGGCCGCGGTTCGCGCAGGACTTTTTCCGAGCCAGCTGGGAGACGCGCACGCGGCACTGGCAATAGGTGAAATTTTGCAACCGCGCCGCGCGTATGTGCCGTCGTCGAGTCGGCCCGATCAGTGCGGCACGTTGATGTGAGGCGCGGCCGGGGGCTGCGGCGGGCGCGGCGCGGCTTGCCAGGGCGGCGGCACCGAACGATCCGGTGGTTTGTGCGCCAGGGCCATGACGGCGACGATGCCGCCACCCACGATAAAGAGTGCCAAAGCGCAGAGCCACGCGAACAGCCTGATGCCGGTATTCGGCGCCACCGGCGGCACGCCGAGCGGCTGGCGGCAGGCCGGACACAGGAAGGGCGCATCGTCCGGCAGCGTCACCAGCGTGCGGCGATCGGCCAGGACGCAATGGTCGAAGTTGGTGCAACGTCCGTGCGCGGTGGGCATTTATGCGGGGTGGCGATGTGAAGGAAGCAAGGCCTTCTTTTTTGAAAAAAAGAAGCAAAAAACTGTTGCTCCTGCGCCGTTCCCACCTAACCCGTACTCGCTCGACCGAGCGCGTAACCCAGGAGAAAAAGTTTTTTGGTTCTTTTTTTCAAAAAAGAACATTCTTTCTTCCTTTTGTCAGATGGCAAGCAGGATTAAATGATGAACACACGACAGGTCGAGGCCAACGGCGTCCGGTTTACGGTGCTCGAGGAAGGCAGCGGCAAGCTGGCCTTGTGCCTGCACGGCTTTCCCGACGGACCGCAGAGTTTCGCGCCGCTGCTGCACGCGCTGGCCGGCGCCGGCTACCGCGCGGTGGCGCCGTTCATGCGCGGCTACGCGCCCACGCCGGTGCCCGCGGATGGCCGCTACCAGACCGCCGTGCTCGGGCAGGATGCGATTGCGCTGATCGAGGCGCTGGGCGCCGAGCAGGCCGTGCTGGTCGGCCACGATTGGGGCGCGGTGGCAGCCTACGCCGCCGCCGTCATCGCGCCGGCGCGCCTGTCGCGGCTGGTGACTTTGGCGGTGCCGTATGGTCCCGGGTTGATCGGGCGCCTGATCGCCGACCCGGTGCAGCAGCGCCGGTCATGGTACATGTATCTGCTGGCCTCGCCGCTCGGCGAAGCGGCGCTGGCGCACGATGATTTTTCGCTCATCGACCGGCTGTGGGCGGACTGGTCGCCCGGCTTCCGGCCCGACGCGGCGCTGATGGCGCAGATCAAGGCCAGTTTCCGCCTGCCGGGCGTCGCGGCGGCCGCTGCCTCGTACTACAAGCACATATTCTTGCCGGCGCTGCACGACGCCGCGTTGGCGCCGTTGCAGGCTCGCATCGGTGCCGCGCCGATTACGGTTCCGGCGTTGTATCTATCCGGCAGCCTGGACGGCTGCATCGGCTCCGAGGTGGAGACAGAGCACACGCTGTTTACCGCCGGTTTGCAGGTAGAAATGGTGCCTGGCGTCGGTCATTTCCTGCATGTCGAAAAGCCCGACGAGGTGAATAGGATTATTCTGGAGTTTCTTACATAGAATTGACTCTCTGCGTCATTGCGAGTGGTGGCGAAGCAATCCAGGGTCACACGCGAGCTATCGTCCGCCACACTGGATTGCTTCGCACGAGATCGTAATGACCTACGCGGGGCATGATTTCACGAAAATATTTCCTCCTGCCACCACGGAAACCAGTCGGGCATATCCGCCGACACCTGGTTTGGAAAAACCGCCGGCCGCTTTTCGAGAAAACTGGTGACGCCTTCGCGGGCGTCGGGCGATGCGCCGCGGGAAAAAATGGCGCGGCTGTCGATACGATGCGCGGCCATGGGGTCGGCGGCGGCGGACAGGCGCCAGAGCATCTGGCGGGTCAGCGCAACCGATACGGGCGCGGTATTTTCGGCGATTTCGCGCGCCAGCGCATACGCGGCCGGCAGCAACGCGTCCGGCGCGTGCAGGCTGCGCACCAGCCGCGCCTGCAATGCTTCGGTGGCGGAGAAAACGCGGCCGGTGAAGCACCATTCCAGCGCTTGCGGCAAGCCGACGATACGGGGCAGGAACCAACTGCTGGCCGCTTCCGGCACGATGCCGCGGCGGGCGAACACGAAGCCAAAACGGGCGCTGTCGCTGGCCAGCCTGATATCCATTGCGAGCTGCATGGTGGCGCCGATACCGACGGCGGGGCCATTGACCGCAGCGATGACGGGTTTTTGCGCGCGGAAAATGCGCAGCGTGACGAGGCCGCCGCCGTCGCGGATTGCCGGGTCGGACAGGTCACTGCCGGCCTCGCTTACCTGGGCGCGATGGTCGAACGTGGCGCCGCCGCTGGAGAGGTCGGCGCCGGCGCAAAAGGCGCGGCCGGCGCCGGTGACGATTATGGCGCGGATGCTGTCGTCGGCGTCGGCGCGGTCGAACGCGTCCAGCAATTCATCGCGCATGGTGGCGTTGAAGGCGTTGAGTTTTTCCGGCCGATTGAGCGTGATCGTAAGGATGTTTTCAGCAACGCCGTAGAGTATGGTTTCGTAGTTCAATTGTTGTCTCCTCTGCATTGCCGGCCACGCCACCCAACAGACAAAAGTTTTTTGGTTCTTTTTTTCAAAAAAGAACATACTTCCTTCCTATGGATGTATCACCTTCCGCCACGCAAAAGAGCCCCTTCTACACTGCCGCGCACGAAGCCTGGCGGGACGCGCTGCGCCGCTGGGTGGATCAAGAAATTGCCCCGCACGCCACCGACTGGGACGAGGCGGGCGAATTCCCGCGCGACCTATACGCGCGGGCGGCCGAGATCGGTCTGCTGCAATTGGGCTTCCCCGAGGCGTATGGCGGTGTGCCGAGCGATCCGTTCATGTCGATCGTCACCACGCAGGAACTGGCGCGGCCGGGCGCCGGCGGCATTGCCGCCAGCCTGATGGTGCACGGCATCGGTGCGCCGCCGATCGCGGCGGTGGGGTCAGACGCGCTGAAGGCGCGGATATTGCCGCCGGTGCTGCGCGGCGAGGCGGTGATCGGGCTCGCGGTCACCGAGCCATCCGGCGGGTCGGACGTCGCTCATCTGCGCACCACGGCGCGGCGCGACGGCGATCATTACGTGGTCAACGGCAGTAAATGCTACATCACCGGCGGCATGCGCGCGGATTATCTGACCACCGCGGTGCGCACCGGCGGCGATGGAGCAGGCGGCGTCTCGCTGCTGGTGATCCCGACCGGCCTGCCGGGCGTGACGCGGACGAAATTGCGCAAGATGGGCTGGTGGGCATCCGACACGGCCGAGATATTCTTTCAGGATGTGCGCGTGCCGGCGGAAAACCTGGTTGGCGCCGAGGGGCGCGGATTCGGCGCTATCATGTTGAATTTCAACAACGAACGTCTGGCGCTGGCGGCCGGTGCCACCGCCTATGCGCGCGTGGCGCTGGAGGAGGCGATCGGTTGGGCCCAGGCGCGGCAAACATTTGGCAAGCGCCTGGCCGATCATCAGGTGATCCGGCACAAGATCGCGGAGATGGCGCGGCACGTGAACGCGTCGCAGGCCTATCTGGAAATGACCGCGTGGCGCATGGCGCAGGGTGGCGCGCCGGTGGCCGATATTTGTCTGCTGAAGGTGCAGGCGACGCAGACGATGGAATTCTGCGCCCGCGAGGCGCTACAGATCCTGGGGGGCGCCGGCTATATGCGCGGCATGAAGTCGGAACGGATTTACCGCGAGGTGCGGGTGAACGCCATCGGCGGCGGCAGCGAGGAGATCATGCGCGATCTGGCGGCGCGGCAGATGGGGATTTAGGCAAAGACAAAAAGTATGTTATTTTTTGAAAAAAAGAACCAAAAAACTTTTGTCTTTTTGGCTCCGTGCAAGGTGGATCAAGTTCACGGCAGGCAATAACAGCGCAAGAGCATACGTTTTTTGCTTCTTTTTTCAAAAAGAAGTCTTTCTTACTTCCGGACGAAACAACGGCCAGGGATACGAGGTCCCTGGCCGTCCATGCCTACGGCGCGTCCGGGTGCGCCGCCTCGATCGCCTCGTGCTCCTGCGCGTGCAGCGCCTCGAGCTTGCTGTGCAGGTCGGCGGCCTGCGCCAACTGGTCCGGCGTCAGCAGCGCACGCACTTGCAGCGTGGTCTTCAAACGCGCCATCTCCATCTGCTCGTGCAGCGCCGTTTCCTGCTTGATCACCGCACCGATCTGATCCTCGGTGCTGCCGGCGGTCAGCAGCAGCGTGTCATGCTGCTCGCGCAGCGTATGCATCTGCTCCATGAGCGGCTTGGCCGCCGCCCACCCGGTCTTCATGATCTCGTGTGCCTGCGTTTTCTGGGCGTCGGTCAAAGTCACGCCGCGCAGCAATTCCATGCCGTCGCCGCCGCCGGGACCGTGATGCCAGGCGGCTTGCGCCGTCGGCCCGACCACCAGCGCCGCGGCCGAAACCACGCAAGCCACCAGCATCGCTCGCACTGAATGTTTAACGTTCATGACTTGATGTTCCTCTGTGAGCAGCCTGTCCAAGTCGGCCGCTGCACGCAACATAGGCGTTTCGGTTTGCCGCCGGGTCACGCCATCGCGTGCGAATGTAACTGTGCGCGCCCATTTCGGCGACATTGTTCTAACTTTGTTCTTGACTCGGCCATGGCGCGCGCGGAGAAGTCGTCCGAACGAAAGGAGAACGCGGATGCCGTCCCTCCACGCCATGTCCGGGCCAAATGTCGAGATCGATCGTGGCGCGGTGGCTGCCATGGCCGCCGCCGGCGCGGCCGAGCCGGCGCCGCGCGGCGCGATGCCGTCCATGGCCCGCCGCGGCCGCGGCGCCGTCACCAACCCGGCTCCCAGGTTCGACCACCAGGCGGCGGAGCCGTTCGACGATGGCTGGACGACGCTGGATGCGCTGGCGGAGTTGCCGCCGCTGCCGACGACGCTGACCAAGGATGCGAGCAAGACTGTTATCGCCTGGAACAGTTCGCCGGACTTGGGGTTCGACCGGGCAGTCAACCCATATCGCGGCTGCGAGCATGGCTGCATCTATTGTTACGCGCGCCCATCGCACGCCTATCTCGGCTACTCCCCTGGCCTCGATTTCGAAACGCGGTTGGTGTTCAAGCCGGACGTAGCCGCCTTGCTGGACCGCGAATTGCGTAAGCCGGGCTATGTGCCGCGGCCGATGGCGTTGGGCAGCAATACCGATCCGTATCAACCGGTGGAACGCACGCTGCGGCTCACCCGGTCGGTGCTGGAAGTGCTGGAAAAATTCGGCCATCCTGTCAGCATCGTGACGAAGTCGGCGGGCGTGCTGCGGGATATGGACATCCTGCAGCGCCTAGCGACGCGCGGCTTGGTGCGCGTGTGGCTGTCGGTGACGACATTGGACAATCAATTGGCGCGGCGGATGGAGCCGCGGGCGGCGTCCCCGGCGCGGCGGCTGGCAGCGGTCACCGCGTTGGCGCAGGCGGGCGTGCCGTCCGGCGTGCTGGCGGCGCCGATGATCCCCGGCCTGAACGATGCGGAGCTGGAAAAGATATTGGCGGCGTCGGCGCGTGCCGGCGCCCGCCATGCCGGCTATGTGCTGCTGCGCTTGCCGCATGAGTTGCGTCAGATGTTCGAGGCCTGGCTTGGCACGCATTATCCGGACCGCGCGCGCCATGTGCTGAGCCTGATACGTGAAACGCGCGGCGGCATGCTGAACGACAGCCGGTTTCACGACCGTTTCACCGGGCAGGGTCCGTATGCGGCTTTGCTGGCGCAACGGTTCGACCGGGCGGTGCGGCAATGGCAGTTGGAAGGTCGGACGGCGCTGGAAACCCGCCATTTCGCGGTGCCGGGTGGGAAGGGGCCGCAGACGGAGGGTGTCTTGAAGCAAGGTCTGCTTTTTTAAAATCAGCGCAAGACCAAAAGTTTTTTGGTTCTTTTTTTCAAAAAAGAACATATTTCCTTTTCTTAGGCGATACGCCTGCGAAGGAAGCCCAACCATGATCATCGCCACCACTGAGAACATCGCCGGCCATATCGTAAAGGAACATCTCGGCCAGGTGTTTGGCGTGGTCGTGCGCAGCCGCGGCCTGGGCGGCAATATCCTCGCCGGCCTGCGCTCGCTCGTCGGCGGCGAAATCAAGGAATATACCGTCATGCTGGAGGAGGCGCGCCGTCATGCCGCCGACCGCATGGTGACGAACGCGACGGCCATGGGCGCCAACGCGATTCTGGTCATGCGGTTCGACAGTTCGGAAATCGGCCAGACCATGTCCGAAATCGTGGCCTACGGCACGGCCGCCGTCATCGTGCCGGTGAATAGCGCCTCCGGCGGATAGCCCCCATGCTGCGCAGTTGGGTGATTGGCTTGGGCGTGGCGGTGCTGGTACTGACGCTGGTGTTGTGGGCCGGCGGCCATCGGGTCGGCGCGCTGGCGCCGCTCATGGTCTGGGCGGCGATTCTCGTGGGCGGCGTTGTGTTCGAACGCGCCGCCTATAAGCCGGAGTTGAGCCATCCGCCTGGGGCCGGTTGGGTTCGCACCGAGGAAAAGAGCGTCGATGCGCAGGGCTTGGTGACCGTCTGGTTCAATCCGGCAACCGGCGAGCGGGCTTATGTCAGGTCCCGCGCCGGCGGGCCGGATTAGGAAAGGGCGCTGCCGGCCCGGCGGCGCACGGCAGGCTGCGAACAGAATGGCCTGTGGAACGAAACTGCCTGCCGCGCATTCCCTTCGCCGTGCGAGGCGCCGCCTCGCAAAAGTGAGCTGCCGTGGCGATGTGTCGCGCGGACATTGCGGGGAGAATGGTTGTTTATGCGTAGTTTAATGCGTTCTACCGCGGCAATGCTGGCCATGGCCGCTGCGCTTTCGGCGTGCAGTTCCAGTTTTGGCGGCGGTTCGTCGCCGCCGGCAAATGCGGTCGTCATCACGCCGGGCACCAAAGTGGTATGCGCCGACGGAACAGCGCCACCCTGCCATTGATGCCGGCGGCGAATAAAGCAAGGCCGGGGTCGTGAACCCCGGCCCTTTTTAAAATCTGTACAGCGCGTCAGCTGCTCTTGTGGCTCTGCTGGCCGGCCTTCACATGCTGTTCATGCGTGCCGCCTTGGGTGCCGGTGCTGCCCGAATGAGCGCCGCCGGACTGACTCGACCCCTTGCTGTCGCTCGCATGCTGTGATGGCGTGTTCTTGTGGCTCTGCTCGCCTGCCTTCACATGCTGCTCATGCGTGCCGCCCTGAGTGCCGGTTTGAGTTGCCATGATCTGTGAATCCTCACTGTTGATTGGGTGCCGGCGTGTCCGGCCCCACACACCCAATCCCATCGGATGCATCGCGTTCCAGCTTGTTTTGGCGCGGGAGTTGTATGCATTTCGCCATTGATTACAATACGTTGTCTGTCCGCACGCGGATAATTTGCATGATGCGAGCGGCTCACCGGGCGGTCGCGGGGCTGGAGTGTTCGCCGTCGCATTGCGGCGCCGCTGCCGCCGCCGCACGCGACATGGTCTGGCCCGACAGCACCACGCCGCCCGCATCAATCGGCAGACCGGCGGCGTGCAGCGCCGCCGCGACCCATGTGTTGCAGGTGTGGCTCAAGCTGTAGCCGCTCTTTGCAGCGTAAAACCGGCTGCCGGCAAAGAAGCCGGGCCCGACCAGACGCGGTGCGCCGGTGCGGTCGCGGGCCAGGTCGTCCCACAGGAACCGGCTCAGCGCCCGCGCGCCGCCGGGCGGCAACTGTAGCGCCACCATATCCTGTGTGCCGTACGCCAGCGGCGGCAAAACGCTCAGGCCGAACACCTCGATCACCGCGGGCCCTGGCACCGGACCGAGCAGATATTCGCTGATGGTGTCGGCCGGCGCGGTCATGAACGTGCGTTTGCCGTAGCCGAACATCACCGCCCGCGCGCCGGGGAAAACCTGCCGGAGCATGCTGAGCGGCCCGGTCAGCTCGTCCGTCGGCATGCCGATTTCGGTGTGCCAGCCGCGGCTGAACACATACACCACATCATCGCCGGCTGTTGCGGTGGCGCAGGCGCGCGGTGCGGAATCGGCGCAGGCACCGCCTGCAAGTGCCAACGCCACTGCGGCGGTCGCACGAGGGAAAGAGGGTCTTATTTTTTGAAAAAAAGAAGCGAAAAACCTATGCGCCCGCGCCCGCCGCCCAGGCACCGCGTGCCTGCCCCGCGCGATGCATCGCACCGCTTCCCATTGTAATGCCGCTGCCGCCGCGCCAACTGTTGCGGACCAGAACCGGGCGGAGCGCGAAAGATTTCGCCCAGCGCCTGGCTGCCGGAACCGCCGCGCATCGCCGGCACTCCCGATTTTATCAAGCATCTCAAGGACAGCAATCATGAGCGAACGCAAGGTCGATGTACTCGACAAGGCCGGCAAGGTTTTGCACACCTATCCGATCACGCTGGACGCATCCAACACGCACCCGAAAGATGCCGACTACGAAAAGGCGGCCTTGGCGGCCGCACGCACCGCTAAATTGGTGCCGGACGCCGATTTTGGTCATCTGAAAGCCCACCTCCACGCCGCCGCCGCGCACGCCGCGGCCTAACATGTGATGCGTGCCGGCGCGCTTTGCCGGCCGGCACGCATCGCGTTTGAAATTCGTAACAATATCTGCCGCCCCGCGCGCGGGAAAGGAGTTTCGCATGAGTGCTCGTACCAAGACAGTTTCCGGCGCCGATCCACGCTGGGACGGCAATCGCGTCGCGTTCGAGATCGAGGTGGAAGGACACACCGTGCCCTGCGCGATTTCACGCTCCGCGTTGCAGGACCTGGGCGGCTACCGCCATTATTCCGGGCCTGAGCTGCTCCGCTGCTTCGCCAATGCGCGCCCGCGCATCGAGGCGATCGCGGCCGACAAATTCTCCGCGCGGCCGGAAAGTGTCTATGGCGTCGTCAGCATTTGGTCGGACGACCTGGACGAGGCGCCGCCGGTCCCAGCCGCGGCGCAGCAGGCCGCGCAGCACGCGTAGTTCAATACCAAACGGAGGGTGACGTTCATGGCCAAGGGACAGAAGCGCGGCAATCGCGAGTTGAAGAAGCCCAAGGGCAGCAAGAAACCGGTGGCGGCGGCTGCGTCGTTTCTGAACCCGAGCGGTGCCGCGGCGCCCGCGAAGCCAGCGAAGAAGTAAGAAGCAGGAAGGAGGTGTTATTTTTTGAAAAAAAGAATCAAAAAACTTTTGTCTGTTTGGTTCCGCGCTCGCTAAGCCGACGACGACTGAGGTTGACCCAGCGCAAGGGCAAAAGTTTTTTTGTTCTTTTTTTCAAAACATAACACGTCCTGTTGCCCAGGGCTGGTATTACGTAGCCCGTCCATCTGCTCTATCCTGTCGCCAAAGAATTCCGGGATACGGCCATGGATATGTCCTCATCACCTCATCAGGCGGCGCGCGTGCGGCTTGGCGTGTCCGGCGCGCTGATCTGGGGCGGCACCGCCATACTCGGCGCGGCCAGCCTCGCGATCCTGGCGGTGCATCGCGGCGAGACCGTCAATGCGCTCTGGATGGTCACCGCGGCGCTCTGCACCTACGCCATCGGCTATCGGTTCTACGGGCTGTTTCTGGCCAGGCGGGTGGCGGGGCTGGATGCGGCGCGGCCGACGCCGGCGGTGCTGCGGCGTGACGGCATGGATTACGTGCCGACCAGCAAATTTGTCCTGTTCGGCCATCATTTTGCCGCCATCGCCGGCGCCGGCCCGCTGGTGGGCCCGGTGCTGGCGGCGCAGATGGGCTATCTGCCCGGCACGCTGTGGATCCTGGTCGGCGTGGTGTTCGCCGGCGCGGTGCAGGATTTCATCGTGCTGGCGTTCTCCACCCGGCGGGACGGGCGCAGCCTGGGCGACATGATCCGCACCGAAATGGGGCCGTTCGCCGGCACCGTCGCGTCGGTCGGCGTGCTGGCCATCATGTTCATTCTGCTCGCCGTGCTGGGCCTGATCGTCGTCAAGGCGCTGGCGGCGTCGCCGTGGGGCACCTTCGCGGTGGCCGCCACCATGCCAATCGCGCTCGGCATGGGGCTGTGGCTGCGTTTCGTGCGGCCGCGTGGCGTGCTGGAAGTATCCGCCGTCGGTGTGGTGCTGCTGCTGGCGGCGGTCTGGCTCGGCGGCCGCGTGGCTGCCGAGCCGGCGCTGGCGGCACTGTTCACGTGGTCGGCGCCCACGCTGGCGCTGGTGTTAATGGCGTACGGGTTCGCGGCCAGCGTGCTGCCGGTCTGGCTGTTGCTGGCGCCGCGCGACTATCTGTCCACCTTCCTGAAAATCGGCACCATCGCCGCCCTGGCGGTCGGCATTCTCGTCACGCTGCCGGAATTGCATATGCCCGCCGTGACGCGCTTCGTCGACGGCACCGGGCCGGTCTTCGCCGGCAGCCTGTTTCCGTTCCTGTTCATTACCATCGCCTGCGGCAGCGTCTCGGGCTTCCACGCGCTGGTCTCGTCCGGCACCACGCCGAAGATGCTGGCCAGCGAAGCCGACGCGCGCATGATCGGCTATGGCGCCATGCTGGCCGAAAGCGGCGTCGCCATCATGGCCATGATCGCCGCCAGCGTGTTGCAACCCGGCGCCTATTTCGCCATGAACGCGCCGGCCGCGTTGGTCGGCGGCGACGTCGCCCATGCCGCCGCGACCATCTCCGCCTGGGGTTTTGCGATCACGCCCGACGCGCTGACCCGCCTCGCGCATCAGGTCGGCGAAGCCACCGTGCTCGGGCGGGCAGGCGGCGCGCCGACGCTCGCCGTCGGCATGGCGACGATCTTTTCCGGCGTGCTGGGCGGCGACCGGCTGATGGCGTTCTGGTATCATTTCGCCATCCTGTTCGAGGCGCTGTTCATTCTGACCACGATCGACGCCGGCACCCGCGTCGCGCGCTTCATGGTGCAGGATTTCGCGGCGATGGCGTCGCGCGGCGGCGTCCGCGTTCCGGCGCTCGCGTCCAACCTGTTGGCAACCGGCGTCGCGGTGGCCGGCTGGGGCTATTTTTTATATCAGGGCGTGATCGATCCGCTCGGCGGCATCAACACGCTTTGGCCGCTGTTCGGCATCGCCAACCAGATGCTGGCCTGCATCGCACTCACCTTCTGCTCGGTGGTGTTGTTCAAACTGAAACGCGCGCGCGTCGCCTGGACGACGCTGCTGCCCACCGCGTGGCTGGCGCTGTGCACGCTGACCGCCGGCGCCGAAAAGATATTCGCCGCCGCACCGGCGATCGGATTTCTGGCGCATGCGGCAAAATACGAAGCGGCTGCGCGCGCCGGCGGCCTGCTGGCGCCGGCGCACAGCGCCGCGCAAATGCGCCAGATCATCCTGAACGACCGCGTGGACGTATCACTGACCGCTTTGTTCATGGCGGTGGTGGTCACCATGCTGGCCTGCGGCGTGCGGTCGGCCGCGCAAGCCCGCGCCAATCCGCGCGTCACCGCAAGGGAGGCTGGCGATGATATGCCGCTGCTTCGGCAAGGCGTTTGATTTGGCGGCAGTGGGTCGCGGCGCGCGGGAGACTGCGCTGCTGATGCTCGGCGTGCCGGATTACGACGCCTATGTCGCGCATGTAAGCACGGCGCATCCTGAACAAACCCCGGCGACGCGGGACGCGTTTTTCACCGCGCGGCAGGATGCGCGCTTCAAGGGCGGTGGGCTGCGTTGCTGCTGAACACGTGCTCACCCCACGTCACATTCCGCGACATTAGGATACGGCACTTGCAACGAAGACCCGCCATATTGCGGTTGTGAGGTTTCTTCGAAGGAGGTCGTGTCATGAAGTATTTCAAGCGCATCATCGCCGGCGCGGCCCTGGCCGCCGCCTTTGCCGTGCCGCTGCTGACTCCGGCACCGGCGCAGGCTTGGTGGCATGGCGGCTATGGCTGGCACGGCGGCTATGGCTGGCATGGCGGTTATGTGTGGCATGCCGGCTGGGGCTGGCACGGCGGCTGGGGCTGGCGTCCGGGCGTGGTGATTGGCGTGCCGCCGGTGGTGGTGGGCGCGCCGGTGTATGCGGCGCCGGCGTATGGCTACCACTGGGTGCCTGGCTATTACGCGCCGGGCGGGGTGTGGGTAGCCGCGCATTGGGGCTACCGCTGAAGGATCAGGGCTGGGGGGGCGGCTTGGCCCTTGGCCCCACCCAGCCCTGCTTTTTCTGCTAGCGTCGGCCCATGGCTCGATTCGCCCCATGCTGACCGCGCTCGCCATTCGCGACGTCGTGCTGATCGAAAAGCTCGATCTCGCCTTCGGCCCCGGCCTCACCGTCCTGACCGGCGAGACCGGCGCCGGTAAATCCATCCTGCTCGACAGCCTGGGCCTCGCCCTCGGCGCCCGCAGCGGCGCCGGCCTGGTTCGCGCCGGCGCAGCCCAAGCCAGCGTCGCCGCCCGCTTCGCGCCTCCACCCGGCCACCCCGTCCACGCCGCCCTCGACGAACTCGGCATCCCGCGCGACGACGACGTCTCGCTTCGCCGCGTCGTCGAACGCGGCGGCCGCAGCCGGGCCTGGGTCAACGACACGCCGGTCGGCGCCGCCGCCTTGCGCGCGCTCGGCGCGCTGCTGGTCGAGGTGCAGGGCCAGCACGACCAGATGGGCCTCGCCGACCCAGCCGGCCATCTCAAACTGCTCGACCTGTTCGGCGTCGATCCATCCCTGCGTGCCGAACTCGCCGCCCGCCATCGCGCCTGGCGCGCCGCCGCCGAACGCCTCGCCGCCGCCCTCTCGGCCATCGCCGCCGCCCGCCGCGACGAGGATTTCCTCCGCCACGCGACCGACGAACTCGCCGCCCTGGCCCCTCTGCCGGACGAGGAGACCCAGCTTGCAGAAGCCCGCGCGCGCTTGCAACAAGGCGAAAAGCGCGCGGAAGCCGTCGCCGCTGCGCTGGCCGAACTCACCCCGCGCGACCGCCGCCGCGACACGCCCGCCGCCGCCGTCCGCGCCGCGGTCCGCCTGCTGCAACGCCTGATCCCGGCCGGCGGCACCGCCGACCCGCCTACCGCGACCGCGCTCGCGGCCCTCGAACGCGCCGAGGACGCGCTCGCCGAAGCCGAACAATCGCTCGAGCGCCTCGCAGCCGACGCCGACGCCGACCCGCGCCTGCTCGAACAGACCGAGGAGCGCCTGTTCGCCCTGCGCGCCGCCTCCCGCAAACATGGCGTCCCGGTCGCAGCACTTTGCGCGCTGCTGGACGATCTGCGCGCCCGTCTCGCGTCGCTCGACCATGGCGAGGCCGAAATCGGCACGCTCGAACGTGGCGTCGCCAGCACCCGCGCGGCGTTCGCCGCCGCCGCCGAGCGCGCCTCCGCCGCCCGCCAGGCTGCCGCACACCGCCTGGAGAAAGCGGTCGGCGCCGAACTCCCGCCGCTGCGCCTGGAAAAAGCCCGATTCTTCGCCGAAATCACCCGCCTGCCCGACGCCGACTGGGGCGCCCTCGGCGCCGACCAGGTGCGCTTCCTGATCGCCACCAACCCAGGCCAACCCCCCGGCCCGTTGGGCAAGATCGCCTCGGGCGGCGAACTCTCCCGCCTGATGCTGGCGCTGAAAGTCGTGTTCTCCGCCGGCGCCGCCGTCCCCACTTTGGTGTTCGACGAAGTCGATAGCGGCGTCGGCGGTGCCACCGCGGCTTCTGTCGGCGACCGCCTCGCCCGCGTCGCCGAGGACATCCAGGTCCTCGTCGTCACCCACAGCCCGCAGGTCGCCGCCCGCGGCGCCGCGCATCTCCTGGTTTCCAAATCCGAACGCCACGGCCGCACCGAAACCGCGGTCACCCCGCTCGACCCCGCCGCCCGCCGCGAGGAAATCGCCCGCATGCTCGCCGGCGAAACCGTCACCGGCGCCGCCCGCGCCGCCGCCGAAAGCCTGCTGGCAGTGGGGTGATGGCGCAAAGGAAGGACGTGTTTTTTTGAAAAAAGAACCAAAAACTTTTGCTTGTTTGTTTCCGCGCCGGTCCAACCGGTATCGTAGCCCGGATGCAATCCGGGTCCGGCCTCCAAACCGCACCCACAGCTCATAAGACGCCGCCGTCCAGCCCCGAAATGGCCACCTGAAACCGGGCCGAAGACCCGGATTTCAGCCCCGTCTATGCCCTACGCCCGTGCGTCTCAACCCGCGCAGCTGAACGTCGCGCGGATTAGCCAAGCGCAATCCGGGACGATCGATTCGCGGCGGCCGGCGCAACGAAGGCCACCGGTCGATTCACCACCGACACCATGACGTAACTGATCAGCATCAGCAAAAACCACGCCCCCAGCTTGCTCACCGGCACCGCCGACCACCCGCCGATCTGATGCGGATACAGCCACGCCCCCGCGAACGTGCCAATATTCTCGCCGAACCAGATAAACACCGCGACGAGGAAGAACCCCAGCAACAGCGGCATGCGCCGCCACACCTGCCACACCCGGAAATAAATCCAGGTCCGCCGGAACAGAAATCCCGCCACCGCGAACAATGCCCAGCGCATATCGACAATGAAATGATGCGTGAAGAAATTCACATATATCGCTGCCGCCAGCGCGCAGGTACCGCCAAGCCCCGGATGATGCGAAAATCGGAACTCGAACAACCGCCAGGCACGCGCGATATAACTGCCGACCGATGCGTACATGAATCCGCTGAACAGCGGCACGCCGCCAATCCGCAGCACGCTCGCCTCGGGATAAATCCAGGACCCGACATCGGTCTTGAACAATTCCATGCCCGTGCCGGTGACATGGAACAGCAAAATCACCCGCGCCTCGTCCCACGTCTCCATCCGCAGGCCCAACAGCCACGCCTGCAGCGCCACCGCCGCCAATGTCAGAAAATCATAGCGTGCCAGCGCCGCATGACGCGGATACCAGGCATGGGTCGCGAGCAGCAGCGTCAATAAAGCGCCACCAAACAAGCAGGCCCAGCCTTGCTTCACCCCAAACCGGCAAAACTCGTAAAGCCCGGCCGCGACCGGCCCTTGCGCCTGCGCCCATCGCCCCAGCCGCGCCTCCGCGCCGCTGAACCGCGCCACCAGCGGCCAGGCCCGCGCCGCACGGTCCGCCATCGTGCTGTCTCCATCCAGCGGTGCGTCGGGCGGATTTTTTAGCCGCCCTTTTCCCGCCGCGCACCCGATCCAAGCTCACCCCATCGCTTCGCCGTGCTGCGTAATATCCAGCCCCTCGATCTCCTGCTCCGCCGTCACCCGCAGCCCGATCGTTGCGTTGATAATCAGCAACAGGATCAGCGACACCACGCCGCTATAGAGAAGCGTCACCCCCACTGCCTCGGCCTGGATGATCACCTGCCCGATGCTGCCCGGCGACCCGCCCGGCGACGACGACGTCGCCGACAGCGGACCATAGCTGAACCACCCGGTCAGCAGCGCGCCGACAATTCCGCCCACGCCATGCACGCCGAACGTGTCCAGGCTGTCGTCATACCCGATCGCCTGCTTCAGCTTCGTGGCCGAGAAGAAGCAGATCACCCCCGCCGCCACCCCGATCGCGATGGCACCTCCCGGTAGCACGAAGCCGGACGCCGGCGTGATCGCCACCAGCCCTGCCACCGCTCCGGAAATGATGCCCAGCACGGAGGGTTTGCCGTGGCTGATCCATTCCGCGAACATCCACGCCAGTGCCGCGGCCGCGGTGGCAATATGCGTCACCGCGAACGCCATGCCCGCACGCCCGTTCGCTGCATTCGCCGACCCGGCATTGAACCCGAACCAGCCCACCCACAGCAGCGACGCACCGATCACCGCATAGGTCAGATTATACGGCGACATGTTCTCGGTGCCGTACCCGACCCGTTTGCCCATCACCAGGCACGCCATCAGCCCGGCGATCCCCGCATTGATATGCACCACGGTGCCGCCGGCGAAATCCAGCGTGCCGCGCGCGCTCAGCCAGCCGGTCGGCGCCCATACCCAATGCGCGATCGGGCTGTAGACCAGCACCGACCACAGCACCATGAACACGCACATCGCCGAAAACTTCATGCGGTCGGCGAACGCGCCGGCAATCAGCGCCGGCGTGATGATCGCGAACGTCATCTGGAACATCATGTAGACTGTTTCGGGTATCGTCTGCGGCAACGGCGCCGCCGATCCGGCGCCGAGCACGAATTGCACCGTCTCGTCGCCCAGCTTGATATTCTTCTCGATGCCACCAAGCATGAAGCGCGATAGGTCGCCGACATACGGCGCCCACGCCCCGCTGCCATTGGTGAAAGCCTCGGAATAACCGATCACGGTCCACACGATCGAAATCAGGCAGGTGATCGCGAAGGCCTGCATCACCGTGGCGAGAATATTCTTTTTCCGGACCATGCCGGCGTAAAACAGTGCCAGACCCGGAATGGTCATCATCAGCACCAGCGCGGTCGACGTCAGCATCCACGCCGTGTCGCCGCTATTATAAGCCGGCGGCGGTGGGGCAGGGACTGCCGCCGGCGCCGGGGCCGCGGCCGCTGGTGCGGCCGGGGTCGCCGCCGGCGTGGGTGCCGGTGCCGCGGCGGTAGGTGCCGTCGTGGTCGGCGCCGGCGCCGCCGGCTGCGCCATCGCGGCGACGCCCCCGAACAACAACACCAGCACCAGCGCAAGCGCGCCCAGATGCTTGCGGGCAGTCAACACGGTCATGGAAAGTCCCCCCTCAGAGCGCGGCGTCGTCGAGCTCGCCCGTGCGGATGCGCACGGCCCGTTCGATATCAACCACGAAAATTTTGCCGTCACCGATCTTGCCGGTCTGCGCGGAGCGCTGAATCGCATCCACCACGGCGTCGACCTGGTCCGCGGTGACCGCCACCTCGATTTTCACCTTCGGCAGGAAACTGACATGATATTCTGCGCCGCGGTAAATTTCGGTCTGCCCCTTCTGCCGGCCAAAACCCTTCACCTCGGTGGCGGTCAGGCCCTGAACACCCAGCGGCGTCAGCGCCTCCCGCACGTCATCGAGCTTGAAGGGTTTGACGATGGCGATCACCAGCTTCATCCCCATACTCCACTATATGCCCGCGTCCGTTGCAGACGCGGCCACAACTTCCACTACAAGAAACGTGCCGAGGTCAAAAATGTGGGTTTCCATAAAGGAAAACAGCGTGATGCCTTTTTTCTGGGCAAATGCACCCCGTAGAGGGGCCAGCATTTGATGTATGATGTCTGCATCGTTGGCACCGGCCCTGTCGGCGGTGCGCTGGCGTGCCGTCTTGCCGCCGCCGGCCTGCGCGTCGCGGCGGTCGACCGCGCCGCCCTGCCGCCGATGGAGCATCCGGATTTCGATGGCCGCGCCTACGCCATCGCCGCCGGCAGCCGCCGCCTGCTCGAAGATGCCGGCCTGTGGGCCACGCTGCCGCTGCCCACCGGCCCGATCGAACAGATCCGCGTCTCCGACGGTAAAATCGGCCGTCCCGCCTCGCGCCTCTGCGTGCATTTCGACGTCGGCACGCTGAACGAACCCGGCGGCGCGCTCGGCTGGATGGTCGAGGCCCGCAGCTTTCGCATGGCGCTCAACGCGCGTCTGCACCAGCTCAACAGCCTGGACGTCTTCGCCCCCGCCGAAGCTGCCGTCACCCGCGGCACGAATGAAGCCGCCATCACGCTCTCCACCGGCGAATCCTTCACCGCACGCCTGGTCGTCGCCGCCGAAGGCCGCGACAGCCGGCTGCGGCGCCAGGCCGGCATCACCGCCCAGCGCTGGCCCTACCATCAGAGCGGCATCGTCTGCGCCATCGCGCACGAATATGCGCACAACCGCACCGCCCTCGAACATTTTCTGCCCGGCGGTCCGTTCGCCCAGCTCCCAATGGCCGGCAACGATGCCGAACCCAACCTCTCCGCAATTGTATGGACCGAGCGCACCGCCGACGCTGCCCGCTACATGGCGCTGGATGATTCCAGCTTCGGCCGCGAAATCGCCCGCCGCCTGGGCACCCATCTCGGGGCCATCCGCCCTGTCGGCCGCCGCTGGGTCTACCCGCTCTCCGCCATGTATGTGCACCGCGTCACCGCCGAGCGCCTGGCCATCGTCGGCGATGCCGCGCACGGCATCCATCCGATCGCCGGCCAAGGCCTCAATCTCGGCCTGCGCGACGCCATAGCCCTGGCCGACCTGCTGATCGCCGCCCACAGCGCCGGCGAAGATTTCGGCGCCCCCGCCCTACTCCAACGCTACCAGCGCGCGCGCCGCGTGGACGTCATCTCGATGCTCGCCGCCACCGACGGCCTCGACCGCCTGTTCTCCACCGACAACGCCGCCATCCGCCTGGTCCGCGACCTCGGCCTCGCCGCCGTGCACCGCATGCCGGCGCTCAAACGCGCGTTTATGCGCCAGGCGATGGGGGTGGGCGGCGCGTGAGAGAAAGAAAGGTAGGGGCAGAGCCCCCGCCTTCTTCACTTCACGTGTTCCGCCTGCGCCGCCAGCGGCTGGCGCAGGGCCGCGGCGATGGCGCCGCCCAGGGCTTGGGCCAGGCAATAATAGCCGCGTGTATTCATATGCATGCCGTCGGGTGCCACGAAATCCACGTTCGGCACGCCGGCGGCGGCCCACGCATCCATCAGCCCGCCGCGCGAAAACAGATTGACCCCGGTGGCATCGGCCACGTCGCGCAGCGCGGTCTCCAGCAGCACATGATCGGGCGACGCTAAAATCCGCGGCGACCGCTGATTATCCATCAGGATGACATCGGCGCTCGCCGCCTTGAGCTTGATGATTCCCTGCCGCATCAGTTTCTTGAACACCTCCGGCGACGCATCGCGGATGGCGCCGTTCGCGCCTGCCTGCCAGATCACCAGTTGCGGCCGCACTGCCAGCACGTCGGCGTCCAGCCGCGCCAGCTCCTCGGCGGCATCCTGCCCGCCGATGCCGCGATTGATCACCGACACCGACGCGCCCGGTACGTTCTGATTAAGAAATCGTTGCAGGATCGACGGATATGAATGGCCGGCATCGCGTGACATCCAGCCTTGCGTGGACGACGAACCCAGCGCCACCACCAGGATCGGCTGGTTGGTTGCCAGCGCCAGGCGCGTATGCGGCAGCAATGGCACCGGCGGCGCCTTCACCGCGGGGCAATTTTCCTCCATCGGCGGCGGTGCCGCCGCGCACAGCAGCAGGATGGCGATCAGACCGACGCAGCGACGCATGCAGACCGCAAAAGCAGGCTTTTTCCGCCGCGGCAATAAGCGGCGCGCGTAGCATTCCGCCGGCGCGCACAGCGCTTTTTTTTCGCGTCAGCTCCACGAAAAATTTGCATCAACCGTCGAAACCACCTCCGCCGCGGACACGTCACCACATTTGCGTGCAACGCGTCCGAAGCGCTAGTTTTCCCTCATACTAAGCAGCGCCACCAAGCGCGAAAAAACGTCGTTTTAAGCTCGTAAATCGGATTTTGCATGAACATCGATGTCACCCGGCCGCGATCGTTCAATCAAACGGCCTATAGCGGGTCTCCTCCGGCACGGACCGACACATCAATCGCCGGCACGATCCTCCTTACCGCACTCGCCGTGGCACTCACTATTCTAGGCGTTCTGCTGTTGGGCGCGGTGTTTGTCGGCGCCTGGTGGCTCCTGAGGCACATCCCGCTCCCACCAATCCTCGTCCGCGCCCTAGACCACCTGTAGGCGATGCGTATGGTGGGCTTCAGCCCACCGAATTCGCGCCACACGACCCCGGCAAATCACCCCTGCGCGGTGCCGCCCACCGTGAGCCCGCGCAGTTTCAGCGTTGGTTGCCCCACGCCCACCGGCACGCCCTGGCCACTTTTGCCGCAGGTCCCGATCCCAGGGTCGAGCTCCATATCGTCGCCCACCCCCATCACCTTGGTCAGCGAATCCGGCCCATTGCCGATCAGCGTCGCGCCTTTCACCGGCGCCGTCACCCGCCCGTTCTCGATCAGGTAGGCCTCGCTGGCCGAGAAGACGAATTTTCCGGATACGATATCGACCTGTCCGCCGCCGAAATTCACCGCATACAGCCCACGCTTTACCGACCCGATCATGTCGGCGCGGCTATCTCGCCCCGGCATCATGATGGTGTTGGTCATGCGCGGCATCGGCACATGCGCGTAGCTCTGCCGCCGCCCATTGCCGGTCGGACGCACGCCCATCAGCCGCGCGTTCAGCCGGTCCTGCATATAGCCGGTCAGGATCCCGTCCTCGATCAGCACCGTCCGGCTGCTCGGCGTCCCTTCGTCATCCACGGTCAGCGACCCGCGGCGGTCCGGCAGCGTGCCGTCATCGACCACCGTCACGCCCGGCGCCGCCACGCGCTGCCCCATCAGCCCGGAGAACGCCGACGTCTTCTTGCGGTTGAAATCACCTTCCAGCCCGTGACCGATCGCTTCATGCAGCAGAATGCCGGGCCAGCCGGCGCCCAACACCACCTCCATCTCCCCGGCGGGCGCATCGACCGCATCAAGCTTCAGCACCGCCTGGCGCAGCGCTTCATCCACCGCCGCCTGCCATGTCTCCGGCGCCATTAGCCGCGCATAGCCCTCGCGTCCGCCGAGCCCGTGCGACCCGCTTTCCCGCTTGCCGTCCCGCTCTACGACCACCGCGACATTCAGCCGCACCAGCGGTCGCAGATCGGCAGTGCGGCTGCCGTCGCCGCGCATGATCTGCACCGCTTGCCACTCGCCATAGACGCTGGTCATCACCTGCACGACCCGCGGATCGCGCGCCCGCGCGAACGCATCGATGTCCGCCAGCAGTCCTGCCCGCGCCGCAAACCCGTCATTGGCGAGCGGATTGGCGTCGGCATAGAGCCGCGTGTTCGTGCTGCGCGGCGGCTCGCTGCCGGTGCCCGACCGCCCGCCGCGAATGGCACCCACGGTTGCCGCCGCGCGCGTCAGCGCCGCTTCGGACAATTCGCCCGCATGCGCGTAGCCGGTTTCCTCGCCGCGCACGGCGCGCAGCCCGAAACCCAGCGCGGTGTCGAACCCCGCCGCGCGGATTCGTCCCTCCTCCAACGACAGCGATTCCGTCTCGCGATATTCCAGGAACAGCTCGCCGTCATCGGTGCCGTCCAGCGCATCGCGGGTGATGCGCTCGGCCGCGTCGCGGTCCAGCGTGGCGTCGCGCCGGCCGAAGAAGAGTTCGTCTGAGGTCGCGAGCGCCGACATGAAAACTCCAAAATAAGAACGACTTCTTTTTTAAAAAAAGAAGCAAAAAACTTTTACCTGTTTGGTTCCGCGCAAGCTGTGAGAAGTGTGCGCAAGGTGGTGAGGGCGCAAGTGCAAAAGTTTTTTGCTTCTTTTTTCAAAAAAGAAGACTTTCTTACTTCGCGCCCCGCAGCGTATGCAGCGCGGTCAGCGTTGCCGCCAGCACGAGCACCGCCGTCCCCTGATGTGCCACCCCCAGCGGCACCGCAACCCGGCTCAGCAGCGTCGCCACCCCGAGCCCGTATTGCAGCAAGGTCGCCCCGCCCAGCAGCAGCATCGCCACATGCGCCTGCGGCGGCAGCTTGAAGCGGAACCCGGTCCACAGCGCTGCCAGCACCGTAATCGCCGTCATCGTCGCGAGCAGCCGGTGATTGAACTGCACCGCGGTCGGATTTTCAGTCAGGTTCAGCAGCGCCGGATGCGCCGCACTATATCCGGCCGGGATCAGATGCCCGTCCATCAGCGGAAACGTATTATATTGCAGGCCGGCATGGAGCCCCGCCGTGAACCCGCCGGCCAGGATCGTCAGCGCCACCATCACCGCGGCGCCCTGGCACAGTCGGCGCAACCGGAACGCGCCTGGGATCGACAGCGGCACCGGATTGGCCGTCGTCAACGCCGTCCACAAAATCGCGCTGAACAGCACCAGCGCCAACGCAAGGTGGATCACCAGCCGGTAGGGCGACACCGCGTCGCTGCCCGGAAAGAACCCGGACGCCACCATGAACCAGCCGACCGCGCCCTGCAGCGCGCCCAGCGCGAACAGCACGATCAGCTTCGGCACCAGCCGCCGCTCGATCGCGCCCGTCGCCGCGAACCACACCAACGGCAGCAGGAACGCCACCCCGATCAGCCGCCCCCACGCCCGGTGTATCCATTCCAGCCAGAAAATCTGCTTGAACCCATCCAGGTCCATGCCCGGGTGCAGCAGCGCATATTGCGATATCGACTTATATTCCGCGAACAGGCGCTGCCATTCGCCATGGCTCATCGGCGGCAGCGCGCCGGACAACGGCGCCCACTCCATGATGGACAGCCCCGACCCGGTCAGCCGCGTGGCGCCGCCCAGCAGCACCATGCCCCAGATCATGTAGGCAATTCCGAACAGCCAAATAGCCACCCGGCGCCTGTTGCGACGGAAGCCAGCAGCCTCGGCACTCGGAAACGTGCGATCGTCGAAAGGCATGGACCCTCTTTACCCCCGCGTTCGCGCCCGCGAAAGCCGAAGAAACATAAATATTAACAAAACTCTATGCTGCACCTGCGAACAAACCCGCCCAGCGCAAGCGGGAAAGTTGAAGAAGAAGACTCTTCTTTTTTGAAAAAAGAAGCAAAAAACTTTCGCCCTTGCGCTCGTCAGAGAGGTCTCAGCCAAGCACTTACAATCGGGTCGGTTTCCAGGGCCGCAAGCACCGCGGCGCGGCCCTCCGGCGTCACAACAACGGCGACAACACGCGAAAAAAATATGCCGTCCCCGCGCGCCCGCGCGAGCAGCAGACGCGAGAGCGCCTGCCCGGCCGCATTGCGCGGCGCGCAGCACGGACATCCCGCCGCATGCAGTGCCGTGACGCTGAACCAGGCACGCCCCGGCCCGTCCGCGCCGCGTCCCTCCAGCAACAGCGCATCGCCCGGTCTGGCGTCGGCCGCCGCACCGAACACCAGCGCCAGCCGCGTGTCAGCAGCCTTGTTCATCCTATAGACATAAAGATAGCTTTATATATTTATACAAGCCCGATGAACGCCCTTCTCGCCGCCCTGTCCGCCGCCGCCGACCCCACCCGCCTGCGCCTGCTGGCGCTGGCGGCAAGCGGCACGTTCTGCGTCAACGATTTTTGCGACATTCTCGGCCAAAGCCAGCCCCGTCTCTCGCGTCACCTTAAATTGCTGCATGAGGCCGGGTTGCTCGAACGCACGCGCGAAGGCGCCAACGCCTGGTATGTGCTCGCCCAGGGGGATAACGGTGCCCTCGCCCGGGACCTGCTGCGCCGCGCCGACGCCGAGGACCCCACGCTCGCCGCCGATCGGCGTGGCGCCGCGCGCGTGCTGGCCGAACGCGCCCGCGAAGCCTCGGAAAAATTCCGCAGCACCGGCGCCGACTGGGACGAAATGCGCGCGCTCGACCTGCCCGCCGCCGCGGTCGAGGCCGAATTGCTGCGCCTGCTCGGCTACGGAAAGCTCGGTCGCGCGCTGGACATCGGCACCGGCACCGGCCGCCTGCTCGAACTGCTGGCACCCCGCCTCGATAGCGGCCTCGGCATCGACGCCAGCCGCGCCATGCTCGCGCTAGCCCGCGTGCGCCTGGCCAAACCCGACTTCGCCCATATCAGCGTCCGCTTGGCCGACATGTATGCGCTGCCGCTGCACGATGCCTCCTATGACGTCGTGCTGCTGCACATGGTGCTGCACTACGCCGAGGACCCCGCCGCCGCGATCGCGGAAGCCCGCCGCGTGCTCGCCCCAGGCGGTACGTTGGCGGTCGTCGATTTCGCCGCCCACGACCGCGCCGACCTCAGCACCCGCCTGGCCCACCGCAACCGCGGCTTTGCCGACGACGCCATGGACCGCCTGCTGCGCGACGCCGGCCTCGCACCGGCGCAGGCCGCCTCCGTCGCCGGCCCGCTCACCGTCCGCATCTGGACCTGCCAACCCATTCACGCACCCGCGCCGCCGCAGCCGCAGC
>Ga0116229_10003110_pt1 | contig 27216 bp, 13 predicted proteins | sample S1TSphgellanicum_3_FD_87313 | JGI IMG/M metagenome (GOLD analysis project Ga0116229, IMG submission 87313) | Host-associated microbial communities from peat moss isolated from Minnesota, USA - S1T2_Fc - Sphagnum magellanicum MG | ecosystem: Host-associated > Plants > Peat moss > Unclassified... | reverse complement strand
GGGTGTTGGGTTTGGGTAGTGGTGTGTCGGGGGGGGGGGGGGGGGGTGTGTGTTCTTTTAGGTTGTTTTTTCTTGACATGTGCTCAGCCTTTTTGTTTGGTGCAAAATTTGGCAAAAATGCGATAAATAAATATGTATAATTATGAATAGGAATATGGAAAAGAATATTCATATGTATTCTTGTTTTGGGTCAAAAAAAATTTAAATAAAAAATTTCAAATAGGATTTTAGAGATGAAGTGGGGTATTTTTTGGTACCAACTTTTTTAACTTTTTGGACACGTTGTAGGAACCTATCGCCATATAGTGTTAAATCCCTCTTGGGACGCTCACATGTGATACAACATTAGAAATTTGAAGAAAAAAAACACCGCTTGTGTTCAGTGTGGGGGAGGGATGGGGAGGACTTTCATTGGGAGTTTCTTTAACTTTTTGGCCACGTTGTAGTAACCTATCGCCATATAGTGCTAAATCCCTCTTGGGACACTCACATATGATACAACATTAGAAATTTGAAGAAAAAAAACACCGCTTGTGTTCAGTATGGGGGAGGGGTGGGGAGGACTTTTATTGGGAGTTTCTGGAATCGGATATTTTATGATACTGGATAACAAAGTGTAGTTAATTGAAGTTCAAACAAGTGGCACATGGAGTACCCCGGTAAGTAGCAAGTAATATTCACACAAGGTAGGGTTTCCAGCTTTCTTACAGTCGTGCTTTTCAGTGTGGTGCAGTTCTTTGAAGTTTTAAAGAATTGCCAATTTCACTTCTTCAAATATTCTGGAATCATAGAACCTCCAATTCCGGTTCTTTGAATTTATTTTTAAAAAATTGGAGAATCAAAGAACCACAAGGCCTAATTCTGGTTATTTCAAACATCTCAAAGAACCAACATTTTTCACAAAAGAACCGGCAATTCTTTGGTCAGTTCTTTGACATTTTGCATTTTTGAAAATCATGGTTAATATGTCAAAATTGATTCTTTGAATATTTTGAAAATCAATAGGTAAGTGAGTATATAACCAGGTTGATGACCAGTCAGTACTTGTTCATCATTCTAAGTACCACTCAACACTGGTATATTTTTGGCCTTTTTTCTGCTGGTAGGAGGGGGAGATAAATGCAATACCTTAAAAGTATCTCCACCCACACTACCATATTGGGCTTCTACAATTGTTTATCACATAACATAGAGAATTAATTGCATTCGTATCCTCACCCATCAGAGTGAAAAATTGGACAGTATACCTAATGTGAGAGACCATTTAAAATTTAAATACACCCACACTCACCTGGTCTAACCATTATGGTTGGCCAATCAAATGCAACCATCTATCTATGAAGGAAGGTAGTTTGTTTTGTAGTTATGAGATCCACCGAACTGGGATGCTTGAGATAGTATTCTTGGTGTCTTTGGAAAGCTCTCAATGAGGAGGGGTGCATGGGCTTTGCTTCCATGGCATTTGGACTTGTGGTGCAAAAGATCTTGAATATCAAACGATTTCTTCACTGAAAATTAAATTAAATCGTAGCTGAAAGTTTCTGAGGAATTGGTATGTCTTGGTTGGAAAGATCTTGATGACCAGGATTTAATGAAATTTATTTGGTAAGATTTGGATTCAGAATGTGAGAGATATTGATTTTGAATTGATTTCTGCCACTGAAAATTCAAATAAATTTCAAAAATCCAGGTTTTGAAAGGAAAATCAGTTGAGAACTTGGTAACACTTGGGCCAACGACACAGGCCACACTAGTATTTTTTATATGGCCATTACAAGTATTGTATCTTGTGCAAAATTACTGGCACGAACCCTATTTCCCACTATACTAAGCTATCCTAAGACTACGGTCTGGTATTGGAAGTACAGTGTGCAGGCCAGTTTACTGCTGCACGGTGGAGACAGTGTTAGAGTGGATGCAAGTAAACCCAGTATGAGGTACTACCGCAATTGTCCCTCCCCCAAATCCAAATGTCTATGGCATTAGAAATGGTGTTCATGTCATTTCTCCACTCCCACTCATAAACATGAAATATTGAACAATGTATTAGAAAGGATAATATAAATGCAACCACATTAGTGAATTGTTGCGACTGGCCAATCAACAACAATCATAATCTTTTTATTAGAGCTTTTTTGGAGAGCACAATATGATGTGCATATCTACCAATCCAAACTTGCTTTCATGCTCTTTAAAGCTTGAACTTCATCCATATAATAGCTTCCAAGACATATTTGTACTCCTACTAGTGGAATTGCTTTTATCAAGCATCCCAATACCCACTTAGGAGAAATTTTAGCTTTCAAACTAAGCTTCTTAGGGTTAAGAGTTCTTTCAGATGAATGTCACAGCATGTATAGGAGGCCATGCTGTGTGTGATTTGGCTTGAAATTCTCATCGATTCATGATAAGATTCTATTACGACATATTAGAAGTTTGAACATACAAGCTTGATTGCCTTCATTGGGTATGTTATCAGACAATGGGTGGTTGAGATCAAATCCAGTCACCCCTAGACAACCAAGATCAATTCAAGCTATGACATAAACCAATTGCTATGCTTCTGACTGTGTTGCAGGGCTAAGTAAATTATAGGCTTGTGGGAGTCACAAACAGTGCAACGTGCTCATGTTGAAGAACACATGTAAGTATTATTTCCATTTTGCAGCAGCACATGTGATGTGTGTTCCAAGGATCTTTTGTTCCTGATGATTCTTATAACACTTTTGTACATCACATGAGACTGAAGCACAATGACTCTCGATCTTGCACCTAAACAAATTGCTCCAAATTGAGCGCATTTTTTATGAAATCCAATTTTTCACCCACAAAGATAAGGAGCCAATCCAACATAAGTGAGGACCAAGTTTTGCAGGTTTCAAGGAAGCGGTATTACTGAAATACCTAACATGAAAATGTGGAGGAAATTTTGTTGTCTTTGACTGCAAGCTGAATTTCAATTTCAAAAACACATGTGCCTACATGGTCACATTGTCATTACTTACCCAATAGAAGGAGAAAGAGATATGGTCATCTTCATCATGCCTTCTTGTTCAAGAAACCCGCCCCACACCCCACCCCCCCTATTTGGTGTTTCATGCAAAGGTCAAAGCCTCAGGGTAAGGGCATTCTCAAAATAAGGGGCCTAAGCTGAGATCATAGCCAAATCTCATCCCACATTTTCAAGTAGGGTAACAACTTCTGGCCATTCTTGAAGCAAATGCCAGCTCGAGGTGGAGTCAAGTGTGCTTGAGCTAGTTCAAGAACACCCCGACTTCAAGGGCTTTTAGAACACCTATAAAAGGGAAGTGCCTCAAGGGAAGGACAAAGAGACCCATTCCATATCCAAAAAGACAAGGATAAGACTCTTTTGTGGTACTGCCAGTTCTCGGAAGAAAAATGGACATGAATTGATTGTGCATAACACTGTATCCTCAAACACAAGTATCATGAGTTTTTTATACTTGATGTAGCCAGACACATGGGCCACAGTGGACCCTAGCACCCACCAGTTCACCATCCACTGGATGCTCATTATTACTGGGTTGTGGATGAACCTCAACTGAGTTAATATCAGGGTTCACCTTGGTGACCAATTCTCTGGGATATAGGTCTCATATATAGGTATCTAGGTAAGAAAATAGGTAAGTACTAGGTAAGTAGATGGTTTCTAGTTTTTACATCTGCAAGGGCTGGTTTTACTACCCACCTACTAACAACCTGCTTGTGGGTTGGTAGTCAGTAGTAAAAAAAAGCAACTGAGCTAAACATCACGGTTAGCTAAGGAACTGAAACTGAACAGAAAACTGTTTCCTATCCACTCACCATTCATGCTTCATTGTGCACCAATGGGGTGCTGGTTCACTGTGGACACAAACATAGACATGAAAATTTATCCTTGCACATTCACACATCAAGTTGATCAATAGTGATGGCACACTTTACACACTTTGCACATCAACGGATACCGTACCCTTGCACATTGTAGCCAGAAACTGGCTAAGTCCCACAAGGTGTGTAGTAAGAACATGCATGTTTTATAATGCTCAGCCTTTTCAGTTTAATAATTATTTTTTGGTTGTCAGCTAAGATGCCAAACAGCCATCCCAATGTTTTTCCAATTCAATAGTTTTCTAGCAACTAAATGTGACCAATGGTGATCCCTCTTGTGTGGTTTATCAAATTTGCAACCAGGATATGCCCATGAGATTTGACTACTAGACTATTTGACCCCTGCCAAATGGGTGTATATGGCCCAGCCCCATCTACTGGAAACCCACTAAGAGCATCGCGTGCTGCACAATAAAATTGGATGAAGAAAAGTCAAAACATGCCGGTTTGGCTCAGGAAAATGGTTTTGGCACAGCATAATTGCACAGTTTGTGGTGGCTGGTAAAAGGCGCAGCAACGCTGTGCACCTGCAGAAAAGTGTGTAATAAATGATTTGACTACGGATTAGTGTTTCTGATTGGCCCATCATAATAATTGGTCCAGATGGTTTGCTATTAGTAGTCCCCCACCTATTTGCTATCCCAGTTTCAGTTTTATCACTTTATGGGTAGGGTTTCAAAGAAGTATATACATAAACTTGGATGTGAAAACTTTTTTGCAGGGTCACACACTGAGCACATATGGAGATGCTCTAAGATCGAGACTCCAACCTAGTATAGAGAACTGGCCAACAATGGTTATGAGGCAGTTGTGGATGCACTACAACTGAGTTACCAAGGTCCTGTCCGGTCAACCTCCTATTTTTACCGCACACTACATTGTGAACTACCCATGTAAGCGGGTAAGTATCATAGGTAAGTAGGTAAGGAATATAAGTGGTTACTGTGTGGTAGGTAGTAAATGAGTAAGGCAATCCATGGTCACTAGGTAGGTAAATACTGAATACATATGGATGGTTGATGCAGAGCTAAGTACTTTGGTTAACTATGCAACAGAGAATGCAATGAAAAATTGTTTCATGTCAACACATCATCCATGTGCACTATTGGGTGTTGATTCACCCTGGCCCCATTCAACTGTGAGTTGAAGCAGTTACAAAGTCTTGTTAGATATATTATTCCTTGATATCCATGCCAGTGTTTTTCCCCCTTAGTTTTGTGATGTAGCCAAAGTGACCATCACTCATAAGAAGATTTAACCAAATTTGCAATAAACCAAATATGAAGGTTGACAAGTTTTAAGCATCCTTCTACATTTTTTGCTACCTAATGGAATTTTTTTTTCTCTTTTTTTCCTGGAATTCTGTGATTAAAATTGTGGAAAACCACTTTTTTCTGCATTTCTGTTTTATAATTCTGGAAAACGATACTGATTCTTACCAGTGAATTGTTGGGTGATAAGTGCACCTGTTCACTTCGATGCAGGGTAAGAGAATTGTGCCCTCTTTATTTGTTCAGGACCAGCTACCAACAAAGAAGCAGGGTCTCAAACTGCAAAGAGAACATTGTTGAGCGACTTTGTACTGGGAAGAAGCCTCTTGTTTTGTGCAAAATATTATGAAAATTTGGACACAGCTTTCTGTTGCAAATTCAATGATTTTTGGAAAAAGAAAATAAGAAATTTTGGAAAAAATAAAAAAATATTTTTAAATTGCCAGATTTCTATAGATGGTTCAAGTTGATAGGCAAAAATATATAAGGATTTTTTAATTCCTTCCATATTTTTAATAGCCAAATTTGGCTAAAATGGCTTATGGATGATCACCACCTCACCTAAATCACATTTAGAAAAAAAAACAACAACAACACTGCTGGGAAGCTTCTACTGCTTTTCCAAATTACTTGAATTTTTATATACTTATACCAGTAGTATATTCTTTAGATTTAATTTCTTGGCTACCCATGGTGTGTGAAAATGAGTTTCATACTGATTCGGCGGAGTGAACCAGCAACCACCAGCAGACCATTGCAGATGGATAGTATGTGGACAGCAAACACTTTTTCATTGTATTCTTGTACCATAGTCAACCAGGGGGATGGTTAGCTATGTACTAACAATCTACATGTATCTACATATGTAATAGCCACCAAGCGGCTCACCCATTTACCTACTTATACAGTAAGTAATTACATTCACTCTCTACCTATCTATAATGCTCACCCACTTACATAGGTAATTCCGTAGGTAGTGTGAGGTAAGAGTGAAGGGTCTACCAAAACAAAAATGTTACCATGATAACTCACTCGTGGTTCATCCACAATTGCGTCATAACAACAGTTTCCAGTGGATGGTGCACTGGTAAGTGTGAGGTCACATAATGCGCATGGACCCAACATGCAAAGTACTAAACAGGAGCAACATGTCAATCAAATGTGACACCGCTGAAAGGAATTCATCAGCTACTAGTTAAGTGCATTCACCACTTGGTGTTAAGGACTTTAGTATTAGTCCCCTAACACCAAGCTAGTCATTTAGAACCTAAACCTATTTATTACCACGAAGATTTTATGTTAACATTCACTTAATATTAAACAATCACCCATTTAACATTGCGTACCACCTAAGATGCCACCTAGATTTTCACTTAACACTGATTTAACATTAGGTGTGAATGCAACCTTTAGAGATACATATGTTAGTGACATGGGATATTGTGAGGCCCCTCAAATTCAACCTCCTGAGCCCCTCAGTCTTGAGGATTTAGGGTCTTCCCTGATGGGATTGAATATTCTTCCTGTTGGGATGTTGAGAAGAGGTTTCCTATTTGGACTAAAAGCAGAGTCCAACCTGATCTAGAGTCTTGAGTCCAGACAACCGACAAGTCTCCTCTATACAAATTATCCTTTAAGGCTTTTTATGGAAGTTATACTTAAAAGTCATGAGTTAATTCTCAAATTATCCTTGCTCATGAGTTGACTTTTTGACCATTGACTTTTTAATTGCTTAGTTGGATCACTTAATAAATTTTTAGGATAGTTGACTTGTGCAGTTGAATTTTTGTAAAGGGGGAGGGTTGACTCTTTTATGATATCATCTATGAGAGAGATATATTGGCAAGAGCATCTACCTCACACACCAAGAAACACACTTTTATACTAAGAGTTTGGATGAAGTATGCAACTAGATAGCATATAACATGCTATCATGCAATAAACATTGTCACGATATTGTAAGTTGTTGTGAAATTCAACACCCGAGTGTTGAGATAATTATTTTGGGGCCATTAGTTTGATTGAACACCTTTTTTTTTCTTAGGGTTTAAATTATTCATTCTCTCTAATGCAAGTTCAAATGCTCTACACTTGCAAAGATTTCACACACCCCACCAAGATTTGTATTTTTTTCAAACATGTTTTTTGACAATAAAACTTTTTTTATTGCTCACCAAACTTTGAAAAAAGACAAGGTGTACATTGAACAATTAGTTTTGACGAGGAATGATTGTTGTGTTATGATTTCATCATTCATAAAGTGATTACAATTAGACGACCATGCTATAATTGTCTTAGTTACGAAAAAAACCCTCTACCTAGTCTACATAAACTAGTTTTGATTATCATCGTCACTAGAATTTTATTGATGATGCAATTAGGTATTTCACTTACCATTATTTTGAGACATACTAGTTCTACTATTTATTATCCACAAGGAAATGGATAGGTTGAGTCTACATACAAGGTTTTTGGAACCTTATTAACCAAACTAGATAATGAAAATAAAAATGATTGGGATGAGCACTTGTCCACGGTCCTATTTTCATATCAAACCGCCTACAAAATTGGAACTAGTCATACCCAATTTCAGTTGGTGTATGGATTACATCCATTACTAACTACAAAATACATGTTACCATCTACACTTGGTGAAAATAGAAATCCATAACGTGTCAAAGTTCTAACTAGCTAATTATTTGAATTAGAAAATTAGAAAATTATAGGAAAACGAGTTGATTGCACAGGATCTAATTACTTCCAACTAGTGGAACAAATCATTATGGTCACAGAACTGGTTCATTAAAACCAAGTTTCAATTTGGAGACTATTTATTATGATTTCCAAGGGCTATTTCCAAACCTGCTCCAAAATTTCAAAGACAATGGTTTGGGCCTTACAGGACACAATATTGTTCGCCTAATAATACAGTTTTACTTATCACCATTGATAAGTAAGGTGCAATACGCATCAAACTCAATATTATTACTCATGGGTGGTGGGTTTATGGTCCCCATATTAATGAATGTCATCATATCTATATTAGTGACTTAGAGGTCACAACTTGTATAGAAAACCATTGTACATTTCATTCAAATCTTCCAAAATTACCACCTTTTTAATGTTTGATCATAATCATTTATCACATTGTAATTCACAAAGTTAAATCCCTAATAGTTGTTTCACAAATGGCCTAATCATTAATATTCTAATCATTGCCTATATACATGTTTTGATCCATTCACTTTTGCCACATGTCAATTAATTTAGTTGCCCACAAGTAATTTTGGTCACACATAGTTAGGTGATTCATACATTATCTTTGCTAAGGTGACAATCTACCCTAATCACTAGACATTATGCCATTCGTGTCATATCGTTAAAGGTTATGTGTCATTAACTCATAAAAGCTAGTCAACTTTCATTAAAACTCAAATCATCGCCCCATCCAATATGCCACACCCATGTGAATAAGATTGGTCATTTTGACACATATCATTTTATTGTTTTTCACACAAGGAAAGTTACTCATACAACAAGGTGATCCATACATTACCCTCACTAAGGTGATAATCTATGGCTTGTCATATAGCAAGGTGGTCCATACAATACTCTCATTAATGTGACAATGTGCCCTAGTCATTATGGGTTATGTCATTCATGATTTCATATCACTAAACCTTGTGTATCACTAAATCATAAAGCCTAACTTGATGAAGACTTGAACAAATCATCATCCCATACATGCCCCAAACATATGTATCCCCATTCATGCATTAGATGTTCTTCTTAATTGGGTGATATAGGGATCTTGGCCATGTGAAATATAATAATGATGAAGTTGTAGTCCCAAATGATTCCACTGAATCACTCTAACTTTTACCTTTTTTCGTGTCTATGAACATGTAAACTTGCCTATTGAACCCATCAACATGTATGCTTGGGTCAATGGGGTTGCTATAGATTCTATCACAACCCTTGGGATTTTACACTGTAATACCACAAAAAATTCACTTTTTAGTTATTAAACACTTCCTTTATCCAATAGGCCATAAGGGCATTTGACATTTTTTTGGTTCCAAATGTGGCCCAATGTTAGAAAATTTGAGACAAAATTATGAAATTCATGTGAAATGTACAAGATTTGATAATCTCAAAAAAACTTCATCAGACACACAAAATTTGCTTTGAAAATTTGTTAGTAGCATATCAAATGACCCTATGAAAAAATCCTTGGTGCTTAACTTCATCTAAAGTCCCACCTAAATGATTAACTATATGAAAACATTACCTTCAATTATTGAATTTTTTGCTGATTTGCAAACTGTTTTTCCTTTTCTTTAGACATGTTGATAAATTCCAATGGATCTAACACCTTGCACATGAATGGGGACAACATTTTTTTTTGTAAAGTTCACTAACAATATAGGCCATCACATCATAAGGTGTGTTTTAACATTTAAGGTTTAGGGGAAAATATCATACATATGTACCAAAGACACAACCTATAGTGCAACATTTGAAAGGGAATTAAAACATTATGTAAACTTACCTCAACTTTGCATTGTAGGGATTACACCTATTTGATGTTCTCATCCACCATCATATTGATGTTTATTACTTGAATCTAACACACTTTTGGAAATGCCACATACAAAGAAAATGAATGTTGATTTTTCATCCTAGAAACCCACATAAAGTCCTTAGTCATGTCCAAGGAGGAATGTATTGTTTAACTATCTAGTACCATAGCTTAGCTGTACTATGCAACTAGTAGCATTATCAAACACAATATGCCAAACATTCAAACCTACTATTTATACATTATTGAAACAACCCACCCAATTTGTTTTCAAAAATCTTATAACCATCAATTGGGTGGTTGATTGAATGATGATTTCAAGTAAAAAAATCACAAATGGCACTATTGCTCTTTCAATGTATCCCAACTTCATGATGCTCTAAGTGAAAAGGGTTTGTTGACCTTATTGTAGCCAATTTGTGCAACAAGGTTTGAGCCAAAAGCAAGTTGTATTCCTTCACTATTTCCTCTCATTGAATTTGTTTTAACAAAAATAAAAAATCCATAAAATGGTCTATTATATATGGTTTCAAATTTATATTGCAAATAGTTAAATGTGTTATTATTTTAATGGTTAAGCCCCTTTCTTTATGCTTGATTCAAACCCAAAACAACAACAATGAAAACAATAAATGTGTTCCATTAATCCACCTAAAAGAATGTTTATTCATGAACAATCCTTGTTTTAATGCAATACCAAATACATAGTGGAACATCACTATATCTATTAAATAAATCTTGCTTAAGTTCTAAGACTAAATGGATGTATAGTACATGGTGAGCAAATGCATACCATTAGTAATCTTCAAATGCAAGATCACCTATTGTTTAATGCTTGTTAAAACATCCTTTACAAATTGTATGAGACCATTACATATGCATAGACTTTCACCTAATATACATAAACATGGGTCCTAATGACAAAACTCATTGTTGGTTGATTGTGACACATGACCTACTGATATTGAATTTCATGAGTTGTTAGCCTAAGCCTTAATGACATAAATGTTAAGGGAGTAGTTATTTGTGGTAATCATTAGTTAGTATATTTATATTTACCTAGTTACTGTTTTAGGAATCACTAACTAGATTACATAGTTTTTATCACCATTTGAATTTGAATAAAACATAGGATTATTTTTTTGAGGAATATCTTAGGAAAATAGGAAGAGATGAGGACCATTGTATCATTGTAGAACATGGAGCTCTAATGGAGTATGAGAAAAATATACTTTGATTTATGGAAAGTTTTTTTTTCATATCCAAAATTTGTTGTTTTGATGTTTTTAATCATACTTTCATGACTAGATTTCATTTCTAAAACTAGTTTTAAGTAGATATGAATGAATAGATTTTGTTAATATTAGTTTCATTGCATTTCAGTCCAAATTTTAGACCAAAATGTAAAATTAAGAATATTGTATTTACCATTTGGTGACCATCTTAGGGCCTGAATTCAAAGTGAATTTCAAGATGTTATTTATGTCTTGTTGTTGAAATTTTTGTTTCTATAGGTAAATTATGAATTTTAGTCTTGTTTTTTGCATTTAAAAATAAATCTTGATCATAATTTTTTGTTTAAGAAACAGATCTAAGTAAAGTAGCTAATTGTGAGGATTTTGTTTTAATGCAAAAATTTGTTCAAGTTTGAATTAGGACGTGGAAAGATGGAAAATAGAATTGTAACTAGAAGTTTGAGGAGACAATTATATCAAGTTGTATTACATGAACATGTGGAAAATGGCACTACCATTAACAACAATTTAAGTGCAGATTAGGTATATCATATGTTTGTAAAGTTTCTCAGACAAAATAGAAATATATTTGGATAGAAGAAAAATAACATGCCACATAATGCTTTAGGCAACACCGATTATTCCTCATGAAGTGCAAATTGGTGAAGCACAAAGGCACACCAATAGTCTACTGCAAGATTTTAAAGGGATGAATGTTAAATTGAAAATGTAGACTCACAAATTGAGTTTAGACAAAGGAGTTAGAAATCCGAACCTTGACAGAGAGGATTAACAAATCTGATGCAACAACATAACTCTGATATTCTGATTGAAGAAGAAGAAGAACAAAGAATCAACATGTCAAAAAGGGAGGAAGTAATATTAAGGTACAGATTTGCTTCATTTGCTTATTATCAAGATGGTCAGAAGAATGAAGAGTTTAAACAAGGAGCTCAAAATTTTGAACCACCAATTTATTATGTTATTGAATAAAAAGTTGCAACTCAAGGTATCAAAATATCCAAAGGAATTGAATTGATACTTGTAATTAAACAAGAAAATGTAGGTTTACCAATAGTGGAACCAATAGTAGCAAAAAATGTTCATGTGGTTGTAAGAATGAAGTATAGTGAACTTAGATTTAATCAGCTAAATGGAAGCATAGTTATAGGAGTTCTAAGGGATTGGAGTAAAGGGATTCACAATGTGAATAGAGTTCTAAGACCAAATTTTCCACGTTGCACATATTGCCATCAAATTGGACATCAAATCAATGAATGTCCATTTATTGAAGATAATGTGAGGCAAGGATTTGCTGAGCATTTCCAAAATCTAAATCCAGACTCTACAAAAGTAGGGAATCATGGACATATTGAGCCAAAGGATCTATACCATGATAGGGTCATATTTCCAAATAGATTCAAAGAACAAATATGGAGAAAAAACAAAATGGAAATGAGTGTTTAGACTATGGCAGATGTAGTACCTATTTATGTAGTTCCTATACCAAGTTTGTTACATCAAAAAAATATTGGAGTTACCTATGCAGGAACTTCAATTTTCAAAATGGAACCAATAAAATTTGTGCAAGTATATTCTATGGCAATGCCTTACTCTATAATTATAGTTACTAAAGCTCCATTTGTATCAACACCAATTTGTATTGTTGATGGTGTCAAATCCAGATCACAAATTCTAAGGGGAATATAATTTGTGAATTTACATGAAGATATACCCAAAAAGGTGAACAAAGTTTTTGTTAGTCAGCCATCAAATCTAAGAAGAGGCAGATCAGATCCAGTAGGACCTTTAGGACCTCCAAGATACTTTGGATTACCAATGGTGAATCTAGGTAGACCACCATTACCACCAAATAGACCTTATCGTCAACCATTTAACTATCTTGAATGTGTGAAAGATTATGACCCATATGTTCATGTTAGAGTTTTTTAAGCTACCATTAAAATAAATAGTGAAACATATAATGCAAAAATTGAAAATTTATTCAATTTTACCCTTAAAGATATTATGTCTGACTAGTGTAACAATTATATGGGATATTACCTAAATTGTATTTTTACATAGTTGCAATTAGTTTTTTATAAAAGGTACAAAAAAGTTCATAATGATGAACAAATTTACCTACAGTTGAAAAACATGAAGCATGAGAAAAATGAAAGAATAGAAGTCTATTATGAGAGATTATTGAAGTTGGCCAATAATCTTCAACACAAGACAACAAATAGTTTCTTAACTACTATTTTTAGATTTAGATTACAACCATATTTGTTTGTAGCAATAGCAAGTATGAAGAGAGAAACTTTGCAGCAACTTTGGTTTGTGAAGAAGGAATTTTTGAAATAAAGACCATAAGCAATATGTGAGTACCACAAAATAGTAAGACAATATTAGCTCAAAAACCTTAAACAACCCCAGAAAAAATAGGAATGTACTATACAAATTATCATAAAACAAATCGTAATGTTGAAACTTGTAGAGTCAAAAAAAAGGAAAACCTTGTTCTTGTAGTCTCTAAGGTTACTAGCAAACATATTAAAATACAAAAGCATGTGAGGTATTCATGTTGGATATGTGGTGACATTAAACATAAGATCATAGATTGTCCAAAGTACAATGTATGTAGAATATGTTTAAAAACAAAACAATGAAGCTAACAAAGAAATAAATTGTGGTAGAACCCAAGGTTTCAAATCCTTCAGTTCATATGGTGGATGTGAATATGGCCATCACCAGAAGCAAGGTTATTGAAGAATGGGTGTTTAAAGATAGATAGCCAATGAAGAAGTCTGATGTTGAATGGGCAAATGAACAAAAAATATAACAATCTTTTGTCAAGACTATACAAGAGTTGCAAGTAGAATACCCACCACAAAATCTGATTCAAAAGGAGAAAACACAATGGAATACAAGTTGGGCAGGATTGCCAGAGTTTAAGGTGTCCACAAAACCAATTGTATCATAAAGTTTGTCTACTAATCCTATCGACACAATTATGTTTATAGAACAAATATTCCAAAATATTAGTAAATAGATGTTGGAAACTACCTATACTTTGAAGTTAAATCAATTGCTGAAGATAACACTAGATTTTTAAAAGTATATGTGGCAAAAATTAGAGCCAAAAAAACCTAATATAACTATTAAACAGATGTTAGAACCTAGTGTAGCCATAATAGTTTACACACATTCTAAATTATACATAACAACTATAGAGGTAGATAACTAGATGGCAATTATCCAAGTACAAGTTGGGAAGGACATTGTTGAGGATGTTTGGATAGGTGGAGGGGCAAGTGTGAACATTATAATAAAAAACCTCATAACAAAATTAGGTTTACCCAAGCCAAGACCAACTCCATACCACTTCAGAATAGTAGATCAAAGTATGACTAGACTTCTAGGAATCATTATAAATTTGAAGATTCACATACAAGGTATTCCATATATCATCACATTTACTATTATCAAAAATAATGTGGTAGATTCTAGCTATTATATGTTGTTAAGAAGACCTTGGCTCAGAGATGCAAAGGTTACACATGACTAGGGTAACAATGTCATTATTGTTCAAGGTAATGAAACAGTTAGAACAATATCAGTTAATAGGAAATTGGGAGTAGAAACCAAAAGGCCCCAAGTATCCATTTGTTATGACTTGATGGAAAGGTTAACAAATGAAGAGGAAGATTTGATCTTTGAAACAAAACCAAAATTGTTTTCAATTGTCACAATTATTCTCCCAAAAGAAACAATTTTGTTGTTGAGAGCTAGAATGTTAGAAATCAAAAGCACTAAGGAATCTAATCCAGAGCAAGGGACATTAGATCAAACAGTTACAGAATTGGTGCTTTCAACAATGAAATCAAAAGACTTTTCTATCACACTAAAGGTTTCATTAGAAGATAAGGTTTATCCATGAACTTATTACCATCATGGCCAAGATAATATTCAAGTGGATGAGACATCAACAAAACTATAGGTACAGAATCTTCAGATAGCAAATTAGATTTTGTTAAACTTAATCTTGGCACATAAGCAAATCCACAATACATCAAGGTGAATTCATAATTCACAAAGGAGAAAATTAAAAAACTTCAAATGTTACTTAAAAAGTTCAAGGATGTGTTTGCCTAAACTTACAAAGATCTGAAAGGCATACCTCCAAAATTGGCTCAACATAGAATTTACTTAGATACCTCAATTCCACTAGCACATCAACCAAGGTACAAATTGAACCTTAATTATGTTGTAGTGGTCAAACAAGACATTGACAAACTATTAACAGCTAGATTTATTCAACCTATAGAAGAAGCTACATGGTTATCACCCATAATGTTGCAACCTTACTTTGAGAGAGTGTGAGGATGACATTCACACTCCCAAAAGTGGGACTTGGGAGTCCTCCGGGACTCTCAAAACTTCAAAGTTTGATTACAAGGGTCAAAACACCTCACATTGGAGCGTTTTTTATATCATTGGAAAGTTATCAAAGTGTAGATGTCGAAAATGAGCTTGCATGGGCCATTTGAACATTTGAAGCACACGTTATGGCAAAAAGAAGGGCTGGGGGTCAAATTGGCAATTTGACTCCCGACCATTAAAAGTCGGGAATCGACCTGACCCCGGTGTGTGCAGGGGGAGTGCGATATACTGTTACAAAGCTCCAAAGGAGATCTACATGTTTGCTTCAGACCTCATCCCAATCGAAGGTTTAGGCAAAGAATTATGACCTCGCAAAGTCCCGGGAGTCCAAACCAGGACAGTTTCAAGACTCCTCCTTGAGAGTCCCGAGACAAAAAACCATTCGGATGTAGGTGCCGTGGAGAGATGCAAATAATACTATATGGGGGAAAGTGGTGGCTTCCCCTGAGTTTGGGCGTGGTGAGTCTTATGAGTTCAAGGTTGCCTGTGGCTTGTCCTAACACTAAAGGTGCTCCAAAAAGTGAACTAACCAACTTGTTAGTTGGTTTGATGTAAGTTCGAATAAATAACTAAAGCTTGTCACTCTTCCTAGTCCCATCTTAGAGCTTCAGCACGCCCCTCTACCCCTTCTAGTGCTAAAAGTTAGGAGTGTGCCCTGAGTTCTTCATAATTCTGTTGTTTGAGTAACTTAGACCCATTTTGGGTCTAACTAGGAACTTGGGATCACGTCACATAGTGGTAATACCTAAAAGGAATGGCAAATTGAAAATTTGTGTGGATTTCAGGAAGCTTAATAAGGCCACAAAAAAAAATCCTTATCCTTTGCCATTTTTTGATGAGGTATTGAATACTATAACAGGGTATGAAGCCTATTCATTTCTAGATGGATATTTAAGTTACCATCAGATTTCTATAGCCCCTGAAGATAGATACAAAACATCTTTTGTAACAAATCGGGGAGCTTTTGTTTGGATGGCGATGCCATTTGGTGTGAAAAATGGGCCACTAATTTTCGAAAGAGTAGTTAGCAAAACCTTCAAAGAATACTTAGACCAGTTCATGAAAATATTTTTGGATGATTTCATAGTTTATAATAATATGGAAAGTCATTTGATGATGTTCAAACTTTGCCTTTAGAAGTGCAAAGAATATAGAATCAGTTTTAACCAAGAGAAATGTGTTTTTATGGTATTTTTAGGATTGATTTTAGGGTTCATAGTGTCCAAGGAAGGAAAAATACTAGACCCTAAGAAGGTTTTGACAATAGTGAATATGTCGGTACCTACTAATCCATAGTAGATTCAAGTTTTTAATGGTGTGGCTCAGTTTTATAGATGTTTCATCAAGAATTTTGCCTTTATCATGGCACCAATCGCCAAGTTTATGAAAAAAACAAAACCTTTTATATGGACCACAGAATGTTAAAAAGCTTGGGATTAGATCAAACAAAAGTACATGGAAGCAATGATTTTAATGCCTCCAAATTGGCAATTGGAGTTTCATGTGCACACATATGCATCATTGTTGGCAGTAGGTGCAATGTTGGCATAGAACTCAACTAATAAGTAGGATCAACCTATAGTATATGCCTTTAGACTATTCAATAAGGTAAACAAAATTATATTGCTACAAAAAAAAAGCCTTAACAATAATTATGCTTTGCATAAGTTCAAACATTTTTTATTGGGATTTAATTTATTTTTTATGTAGACCATATGGTTGTAATGTACTTGGTCAACAAATGTCATGAAGGATAACAAGATGGTTGTTGTTATTTTTAAAGTATGAGTTCATAGTAGTTTACAAACCTGGTAAAACACATGTAGTTGCTAATGTTTTATCCAAATTGCCAAATAGTTCAAAACCATTGGGTGTCCCAAATCAAACTTTGGATGTGTCATTATTTTCTATAGAACTTATATGGATGTAAGAAGTAAAAATTTATTTAGAGATAGGTCAGATGCTAAATTTTTTTGAACCTAACTTTAAAATAAAAATTGGTCATAAAGGTAGAACCTTTCATTCTAAAAGAAGGAATTATGTATAGAATGGGACAAGACAATAAAATGCGAAGATGTTTGACCACCTCAAAAGCATAGATTGTTCTAAAGGAGCTACATGAAATAGTGGCTAGAGGACATTTTGTTGCAAATATTACTACAAAGAAAATTCTAGATGCAAGATATTGGTGGCCAACCTTATTCAAGGATATTCATGACTTTTGCAAAAGCTATGATAGTTGTCAAAAGATTAGAAGATTCAAGACCAAAAGTCTGGCCAAGTTGGTAATAATACCTCTAGAGGAACCTTTCATGAAGTGGGGTCTAGATTTTATAGGTCCAATCAAACCAACATGAAAATTAATAGGAAGCAAATACATTTTGGTAATTATAAATTATGCAACCGAGTGGGTAGAGGTAAAACACTCAAAACTAATATTGTAGTAATTACAACAAGATTTCTATATGAGTATATTCTGACAAGATTTGGATGTCCATTGACCATAGTTATAAATTAGGGAGTACATTTCATCAATGACACAATAAAACATCTAATAGAACAATTTTTACTCAAGCATGTTAATTCTATTACATATTATCCGTAGGGAAATGGACAAGCAAAATCTATTAACAAAGTCATTGGTAGACTATTGACCAAGTTGGTTAATGAGAAAAGAATAGACTGGGATGAACATTTTTCTATAGTTTTGTTTTCATATAGGACTACTTACAAGGTGCCAACAAGTTATACACCCTACTAGTTAGTCTATGATTTTCATCTTTTAATGCCAACAAAATATGTTCTACTGGCTATTAATTGGGACCACAAAGATGCAAAACCAATTAAAATGCTAACAACCAGAATTACAAAATTGGAAAAGTAACCAGAGAACAGATTAGAAACTCAGAACAATGTGGGAGCTAACCAATGGAACAAATTTTTGTGGAGTCAACAAAAAAATATTGAAAAGAAGTTCCAATTTGGAGATTATGTCTTATGGTTTCCCAAAGGAAAAAAAAAGGGGCAAATTCAAGAAAAGATGGTTTGGTCCATTCATGGTATAATATTGCTTACCCAATGATATTGTTCTTCTTATTTCTATTAACAATTTTGAACCAAACCCAATATTGGACAATGTTAATAAGTTGAAACCACACACATATGTGGATCTGAAGTTTTTATAGTCCATACATGAAAACCACATGGAAAAAACCTTTGATGAGGATTTAGAAGATTAAAGAAAAACAAAAACCATTGGGACCGATTAGATAGTAGTATCAGGAAAAACTTGTAAATCTGATAAGCCAACAAGTTATGAACAAATACCCAAGTCATGGTTATACATTTTCACAATTATTGGATTATGGGGTAAATAAGTCATTGACATCATAAAAAAATTATGTTAATCTAATGACTCACCAACTAGAGGGAATTTGTAGTGTAGATTATACTAGGTCATCATATTCATGAATGTCATTAGAATTACTCAGTGCCACGTCCATAAAATTCTTTGGTCAATAGGCATTAACTACAGCCCATGTTGATGTTAATATGAATTTAAGGAAGAGATGACAAATGTCAAACAATCTTAATAAAGTACAAATCATTAAAATGTTGGCCCTAAAACGTCACTTCATGAAATGAGGTGGTAACGTTTTAGAAGGTGGCAAACACCAAAATAACTATTTGTTTTCATTTTCTACAAATAGGTTTCAATTGTTTTTTGTTTCGAAAATGAGTGCTGAAAAAAGTTTTGTGGAGAAATTGCAAAAGTTGACAAAGGAGCAAGAAAGATTGAAAGAACAATAGAAATTTGCAAACATTGGGACGAAGGAGGCTAGGTTAGCCGAGAGATGGTTATCAGTTCAAGGACACAAGGTTAGTTCACCTTATTTTGCCTCTATAGTTTAGGTCTCCTGAAAGAGGTCCACCTTTTCATTTTCCAATTTATCCTTCTTCTTCTTCTCAAAAATCCTCTTTGATATCCAAATTTGAGAGAGCTTTTGAAGCAATCAGAAAAAACTAGAAAGATTATAAGGAAACATTGAAAGATATAACTTTAGGAAGCCTAGAAGACATGTAGGTCCTAATGAACAAGTCGATCCCATTTTTATTTCAGATTCTAAGGAAGACCAACAGAAAGACAATTTGCAACAATAACAACAATCACCATTACATCAAGAAGAGTTTACTTAAGAGCAGATTCTAGAGAGTTCATGTTCTCAATAAAAAACACATGAAAAAAACGAGTCAATAAGCAATGGTTGTAAGTTTACGTGAGAAAAAAATGCATATTCATTAGGATGATTAGATTAGGTATGTTTTTATTCCAAAAAAACAAAATTACAATAGTAATTTGAAGAACATTTTGCTTTTGGACAAGTTTTGGAGAGGAAGAAAAAGCTTGGGCAAACATAAGTAGATTAATAAGCATGTTTGAGATTGAGTGGAAAACACCTCACCACAACATTTTGGTTGAATTTATGAACAATTGGAAGTTGGATCTTAAACATAATAGAAGGTTATGTTGGGGGATGAGCATAAAGTAATAAATAAGCATGTCTTGTTAGAAGTTTTTAGAATCTACCATACAAGAGAAATAGAAGTAGATAGGGCAAAAATGTCTAATGTTAGAATAACATTGGTAGATATAGCAAATAAAATCCTTGACACTTATAACACCAATGAAGAGTGGGTTGTAAAAAAGATGAAGTCATAGTATGTTAATAGAATTGTTTCCATTCTACCAATTATTTACCAAAAGGATAAGGTGTAATATTTTAGTAATAAGTCTGCTATGATGATCTCTAGAGTAGATCATGGAGAGTTTATTAATTAGGTTATAATCGTTTATTTTCAATTGGTTAAAGAATTGATCAGATGGGAGAAGCGTCAAATAAATATGATTGAAGGAACATAAAAAAATAACTAAAAAGGATGTATACCATTTTACCAAAGTCTTAGAAATTTTGTTTTAGAAATGGTTTCCCTTAAAAGGAGAAGAATCATAGGAGAAGAAGAAACATGTAAAACAACCTTTAAAAGATAAAAGAAGAAGAGGCAGTTTAAAGGAGAGGTTCGTTACAAACAAAATACCTCTAAACCCTACATACATTTTTCTTAGAAAGGAGAAACAACCAAAGACAAGGACAACCAGAAAAGCGGTTCTAATGTCTTAATCTAGTGATGATGAAGAGAAAGACTCTATAGAAAAGGCAGAAACGACAAGAAAATATTGTAATGAGAGGAAATATTGATCCTCAACAAGCAAAAAATTTATTGAGAAATAACAACAACAAAATCATAAACATAAAGAAAAATCCACATCTCTTAAGTCTTATCCAAGATTACCAATTTTTCCCAAGCAGGAGGAGAGATTTGTTGGGCAAGAGCATTAGAGATGGCCCAAGAAGGAGCCAAAGTTTCAAGTTTAGCGATCAACAGAAGAGCAAATATAAGATTTTGACCAAGATCCACCATAAGTACAACAATATGTTCCATCACCACATAATAATGGAGGTATGTTGCTTTTAAGACCAAGTTCTACAATGGGCATGAATGTATTTAGAGAAGTATGGTCTGCACACATGAGTCTAGATTCGTCAAATACAAGTTCCAAGGGTTAAACTCCTAAGTTTCATACACTAGGGTTTGTGCAAGTGATAGAAGTAGAATTGAATGAACATAAAAGAGTTGTGTCACAACCCTAGCCTTAGGTTCACGACCAAGGAAAAGGCATGGAAAGGTGTGGGCTGAGAGTGCACCCCAAGAGTCACATTCATATTCCCGATAATGCAAGAAAGTGTGAGGGAATGAGCCCACACACTCCTAAGTGGACTTTCACTTTGGGAGTTGGAGGCCCTATGAAATCTTGAATATTTAAAGAATGATTCAAAGGGCCAAGACTTGTTAGATTGAAAATTTTCTTATACCATTGAAAAATTCTTGAAACGTAGATGTTTAAAATGGGTTTGTATGATCCATTTGAGTACTTAAAGCACAAGTTATGACCGAAAGAAAGGCCAAAAGTCAAAGTGTCAATTTGACTCCCAACCACTAAAAGTCAAGAATTGCCTTGAATTACATGTGTGCATGGCATGTGGTGTGTCACACATCCTTGAAAAGTTCTTAATGAAGGTTACAACTTTATTTTAAACCTCACCTCAATTGGAGGTTTACACAAGAAATTATGGGCCTTTAAAGTGCCAAGAGTCCCAATTTTAGGAATTTCGGGACTCCCAACTTGGGAGTCTCGAGAAAAATAACATTTGGATGCAACCCCCATGGTTGATCACATAGAATACTATAAAGGAGAAGGTGGTGGCTTCCTCAAGTTCAGGTTGTGGGGATTCTTGTGATTCTTGTGAATCCGTGTATGCCCATGGTTCGTCCATGCATCAAAAGTGTTCCAATTATGCACTAACCAACTAATTGTTTAGTTTGTGCAAATCCATATGAATAATTCACATGTTTATCAATCATCTTAATCCCCATCCCGGAGCTCTAACATGCCCTTCTTACCCCCGAACTACTATGAGCTAGGAGTGTACGCCCCAACTCCTTCCGTTGTCTTCATTTTTTGACTCACATTTGAATCTTTCAAGGAGTTTGGGGGTGCATCAAGCTGTTATTTATGTTTCAACACGTAGCAAAATATAATGTATAGATGAAAAATATTTTGCTTGGACTTTTTGGTTTGGAGATCAAGAATAAACAAATTATATAAAAAAATGATAGATTTGTTCAAAATTTGCAAGGAGCTTTAGAGAAAGAGCAAAAGCTCAAAATAAAGTTGCAGGATTGGATAGTGAGAATAGTCATGTATTGGCAGAACTTCAGGTAACTAGACAAAATATCAATAACATGGAGAAACATGGCAAGGATTTGGAGAACATAAAAATAGAAAAGGATTTTTTACAAGCAATTTTAAAGGAGACAAATGTTAATTATTGGGGTTTAAAATCAAAGAAGGATACTTTAAGTATAAAACATAACAAACTTCAAAAAGACTACAAGAACATGAAAGAAATTATATTGAAGCAGCAAAAGGAGGTAGAAGAGCTCAAAGTGGACAATGCTCATGCATATCAAATTAAGAATGAAATACAAAGGCAAGTTGACCACATGCATGCACAAATGGATAGTAATTTACAAAAGCAGATAACTTTTAATGAAAAGTTAAACAAACTTTTAAAGGAGACATAGAAGAAAAAACCCTTCAATTAAGATATTGTTTTTGGAGAAAACAATGAATTTAGGAAGTAAAATATTTTGCTTTAGGTAAAGTTCAAGGCATTATCAATATTGGAGGAACCAAACAACAAATTAGTTAGTGCATAGTTGGAATAATTTTGGTGCACGGACAAGTCACAAATAAACACGGACTCACAAGACTCACCACGACTCGAACTTGGGGGAAGCCAACACCTTCCCCCTTATAGTATTCTCTGTGCTTCGCCACGGGGCCAACACCCAAATGTCATTTTGTTTTGGGACTCCCAAGTTGGAGTCTTGAAATTCTCGAAATTAGAATTCCTATGACTTTGGAGCCCCATAACTTTGTGTGCAAACCTCCGATTGAGGTGAGGTCTAAAGAAAAGTTGTAGCGAAAGGCTGTACAAACACAAGATTTCTTAGATGGAAAAAGTTATGCCATCATGTGAGTATAAACCTTTAATTCTATCTCTAAAACCAAAGATTTCCGATGAGGAAAAAAACTAAAGGGATACACATAGGGCAAAATCATCAAGTACATGATTAGTATAAGAGCTAAGAAACCTCAATTGAGGAAAGGATAGCCTTGAAAGGGAGGTTGCTAAATAGATTCTAAAAAAAGAAAAAATTGTTTTGCAGGAAGTTAATCCTCAAGAGTATGCATCTGCAAACACCAAAATAAGGGAGCATATACAACCTGAAGAACATATAATTTAAGAGGATCAATAGGGCCAGATTGAATTTGTGTCAAAGTTACAACAACGAGATCAAATTTTAATTACATTAGATCTATAGTCAAATCAATAGTTACAAGTTGTATCAAAGTTGCAACAGTAGGGGTCAAAATTAGATCACATTAAATCTATAGCTATAACAGTAGCTGAAGTGACAATAAAGTTGTAATCACAAGAACAAAAAAAACTATCAACAAACAATTATACAGTTATCAATAAAGGCATTAGAAGACCAATAATAGATTCTATATTCAACAAAGAATCATACAGTTCTTCAATATGAAATACAAGTAGACGAACTATAATACAAACAGAGCAGATCATTGAACAGATATATCAGATTTTTGAATTACAAGATCACAAACAATGACATATTTAGCTTTCTTAACACATTTTTGATCTAGAATTCTAGGATGTAATTCAGAATACATGTGGGGTAATATTAAGGGAATAGTTATTTGTGGTAATTATTAGTGTATTTTACCTAGTTATTGTTTTAGGAATTATTAACTAGATAACATATTTTTTATCACCATTTGAATTTGAATAAAACATAAGACTGTTTTTTTTTAGAAATGTCTTGGGAGAAGAAGAAGAGATGAAAACCATTATATCATTGGAGAACATGGAGCTCTAATGGAGTGTGAGAAAAATATACTTTGATTTATGGAAAGTTTTGTTTTTGTATCTAGAATTTGTTGTTTTGATGTTTTTAATCATACTTTCATTATTAAATTTTAATTTAAAAACTAGTTCTAAGTAAATCTAAATGAGCAAACTTTGTTAGCACTAATTTTATTGCATTTGAGTCCGTATTTTAGACCAAAATATATAATTAGAATTTTTTTATTTACCAATAAACATTAATGATATTGGCCTTAATGGCACAAGCCCTCGTGACACAAGCCATAGTGGGATAAGCCCTATTTACACAAGCCCTAATGGCATAAGCCTTGGTGACACAAGCCTCAATGGCATAAGCCCTAGTGACACAAGCCCTAATGACACAAACCTTAATGGAATAGGCCTTACTAGCATCCATGTTGTTGACACATGCCTTAATGGCATGTACAAGTCAACATGATCTATGAGCCAATTCCTAGTGGTTAACACAAAAACCTTAATTTTGTGCCTAGCTTATACATATGGTAATGGAACTTCATGTTTTATAACTGACCTTTTTGTTTCATGTCATCAAGGCATTGAATGATTCATGTTCCAACCACCAAATTACTAGTTGCAATACCACTTTCATTTATGTCAACCTATTTCTTTCACACAAGTAGTTCTTATGCAATGACATCAACATCGCACCATCTAAAAGTTGGAATCTTCTATCAAATGCCTAGACCACATAATGTTTACACCTTTTCCATTAAATGTGCTTTAACACTTGGTAAATATCCCGTCCAAATTGTGTGAAACCAATACATAAACTTTTAAGTGACATAGGTCCTATCAATATAGGTTGAGTGACGCGTCCTAGTGATGTTGAATGGCATAGGTTGAATGGCACAAGCTCTAGTGACATTAGCATTTTTGAAAACTACATTGGGCTGCATTTTATGGTAAGGGTGATATTAATGTTGTCTATCAAGATTCCCCCTTTTGCCTGTGTTGGTTAATGCCTTTGTGAGTTGGGGTGGCACTTTGAGCTCCACACTACAAGTTTTGGGCTATACTTAAATGTTGTTCAATCATTCATCTCAAATCAAACATGTTGTGGAAGACCACTTTCCCAATAGGACATTCTAAATCAAGACAAATGATTTTGGGTAAGGGTTAATTCACTACATTGCACATGGTAGTAAACCATTGCTAGATCACCATAACTTTTTAGTGTTTATAAAGCATTGAATTCTATGTTTTCACCCAATCATAGATCCACAAATTTTCCTTGATAACAACCTACATCCACCCAACATTATCCAAATTTTAAAGGCTTGGTAGCATTCACAAGCTTGAATGAATTGATTTGTCACCAACTTCCCATTACCAACGCTCACCTATAAAATCATTATAGATGTCAAAGATGATCCACAACAATTGTGCTAGTTGAATTTATGGGATAGATTCCCAGATGATTCATGTTTCTTTAACAAAAAAACCAAGATAATTAGTGGAAATTAAATTGAAATTCGTATCAATCACAAAAAATCACAATCATGTTTTGGTGAATGACACAAAACTACCAACCAATTATTAACAAAATCAAAATGAAAATTATATATTACATAAATTGGGTTGTCATCATACTTCCCAAGTATTGTACATTGAAAGGCTTGACACACTAAACAATGGCAAATAAGTATATCATGGACGCCAAAAAGACTATGAAAATAAGTAAAGTATTGACATTAAAGAGGGCATGTTAAATTTGGGAGAGTGATAAAAACTCATAGATTTTAGTGTTGTGTCTAGCTTCTTTTGCTCTAATCTTCAACTTGCCATTGATCATTCTTTTCTCATTGTTAGCCAACAAAAAACCATTTTGTCAATCTTTGCTTTGGAAATTTGACTCATTGGTTTGAGCATAAGCTTTTTCCTCATATACTTGAAACCTTATCCTATGGTTGTTGGAAAATTACCAATAGGACTTATCCATTATATATGCAAGGTTTAAAGCTCCATGTACAATGCCCTTATTAGGTTTGTCTGAAGATGGCTTCACTTTTTAGCTTGTCACTTGGAGGACACAAAACACATGGTATGTGCAATAATATCAAATATTCTTCCCACATGTTCCAAGGGCCAAATGCTTTGTCCAATCCTCTAGAACACAAAAACAAGGGGTGTATGACATTATCACATGCTTTTGAAACCAAATAAACCAAATTTTAGTTCATGTTAGAATCTTGAACAAAGATTTACACATTATGTGTGTACCTTCAATAATGTCAAGCTCACATAGGGCTTCAATGCATATGCCTTTATTTCCTTGTGGTCTTGAATGTTCTCAATAATGTATTATGTAATTTGGTTACTTTCATATTTGGTCTTCTGATTGAGTTCACTTCTTGCACCCAATGGAGGAAGATGAATCCCAACCCTTTATGGATATGAATAGCCTCGTACCTACATGTTCAATGAAAAATTTGTTAGTTTGATCTTATCATCAAGGTTATATTAAAACCTTGCATATTTAAAGGGACTTCCAAATGGCCTTTAGCACATATGGCCACCCATATATAAGGTTCCATCTTGAATTCTCTCTAAAGAAAAAATTGCACAAATAACCACATGTTTAGGCAAGTTCATAAATAACATTATAGAAAAAATGAGAAGTTTACACTACAACATTATCACATCCTTTGTCCCATACAAAAACATTATCATATATCAACATAATAAAATATTTACTATTTTCCTTAACTATTTACTACCTACTACCTACAAACTAATCTACCATTTTATTATTAATTAATATAAAAACACTATGACATATCTACACAATAAAATACTTGCTATTTAACTTAGCTACTTACTACCTACTAGTTATCCTACTTATCACATGTTAACAAATAGGAGATCTATTCAAGTGCAAACCTAAATCTTTATTGAAAGGAAACTACAACATAATGCTCACAACACAAAACACAACATCAAGAACTCTCCAAGGTTCTTGTCACATGAAATACACAAATTTGTGTAATGAAGAAAAGAGAAACAAACCATCAACACCAAGGTATTTAACAACAAGACCAAACCACAAATAACCAAATTAAAATAAGTAGCGAAAGTAATTCAACCTTGAGAAAGTAACCTAGTTACTTTCCTACTCCAGTAACTAATGAAACCTAACTAGTTGAGCTTGAATTCTCAACACTCCCCCTCAAGCTCAAATC
>Ga0116229_10003109_pt1 | contig 27224 bp, 27 predicted proteins | sample S1TSphgellanicum_3_FD_87313 | JGI IMG/M metagenome (GOLD analysis project Ga0116229, IMG submission 87313) | Host-associated microbial communities from peat moss isolated from Minnesota, USA - S1T2_Fc - Sphagnum magellanicum MG | ecosystem: Host-associated > Plants > Peat moss > Unclassified... | reverse complement strand
GGGAAGAAGTGCAGCATGCTGCAAAAGTTGTTGATGGGTACAGTGGAATTGCAGGTGCACACAGACACGTAGCAGCAAGCTCCTCCTGGTCGAGCTCCCTCTTCTCCATGTGCTGGTGGAGCTTATGCTGCCTTCGTGATCTAGAAAAGGCCTAGATCTTGCACATAGCGATTGGAATTGCTGCAGTGACGATGAAGAAGACATTGCGCGAAAACCCTTGGCAATTTCTCTCTCGCTCCTCACAAGTAGAGCCAAATACAATCCCCTCTCGAGCGTCCGACTCAATTGCAATCTCTCTCCCACCAACGCCACCTGCGCATTTCTTGGTGGGAAAATTCCGGAGTGAACGTCTTCAATGCGCTTGCACTAGTCCTAAATCCCCTCCAAAACCCCGGCACCACTAAACCTAAAAAGCTGGAAGCACCGGAATGTGTTCATACTCTTTGGTAGGGGATTGTGTTAGGCAGATTGCAGTGTGGGGGCGGGTATTTGATCTTTATACCCGCCGGTTTCGGATATTTGAAAAAATCGAGATGAAAGAACCTGCCAGGTCTGGTTTTTTTCTAATCAGTTCCAAATAGTTGCTGGTTACGGGTATTTCAAAAGCTTCAAAGAACCATCGGCCTTCATGAAAGGACTGACAAAGACCTGGTGGTCTTAGGCAGATATTTGAATTTTTCTTTTAAATTGAAAATCATGGTCATATATAATAACCGGGTATTTGATTTTATGATAATCACAATTTTCTATCCAAACCAAGTATTTGGTTTTTTTTTATAACCATGATAAGGGTTTTGGTGCAATTTCTAACACCCACCCCACTCTGGCAGATACCCAATTTGTTGGACACCAGATTGTTGAAATCTGAGGAGAAAGGTGGAAAAATGTAGAGTAACCTATTGCAAACAATAGGAGTAACATATCTATTTGGCACCTATCTAAATTTGGCGATATCTTGAAATTAATGATGCAAAATAACAAATTGAAATCTATAGTCTATAGGTAAACATATTAAAGCTTTTTACATATAATAATACCTCAACAACTTTGGCACAAATTATATATTTTTGCAAATGCTAGAATTTTCTCAAAAGGCCATTTAAAATTTTTGAAGAATTCTCGGAATATTAATAGTCTATTTTCAAAATGGTATCTTCAAATTTAATTAATTATTTGACATGTGTTGAAGCCACTCTCATATTGTATTACCTGTTTATGAAGGAAGGTATTTTGTTTGTTTTGTTTATCACATTGAGATGTTTCAAACCATGGCACCTTTGCCCATGCTCTTTGTACCATTGAAAATCCTTCACTAAGTAGGGATGCATTTACTTGGTTCCCCTGTGTTTTGGCCTGCAATGGAAAAGTTATTAAATATAGAAAAATAATAAAATAACATTTAAATCAAATTTTAAAACTATGAAATTTGGGCATGCTCTTCATATTGTTAAAACCCTTTTGTGAGTAGGATTTAATGAAGGTGATTTGAAAAATTTCAGACCTAAGGTGCAAGAGATATTGAATTTTTATTGAATTTTCATTAATTTATGCCATTGAAAACTCAATTAAATTACGAAAGTGATTTTGGACAGAAAAATTAGTTGAATAATTAGTTCACACCTAGACCAATAGCATAAGCTAACTAGTAATACATAATGTGACAATTTCAACAAAGACAATGATGGTCAAGTTAATTATATGAACATAAGAATGACAAATATTAAAAGAGTTATCAAATCCAACCCCCAAAACATTGACTTTTCATGTCAAAAAATCAAGTTATGAATGAAATACATTTCATGGATGAAACAAAATTATAGATGCAATTTTTGAATTAAATTTATTTCATCCTAAGCGTTCATGAATTTTCATGGAAGTTCATTTCATTAAAATGGACCTAAAGAAAACATGAAGTTTGAACTTGAATATGTTCAAATTTTATTTAGAAGGTAGTTTGAATTCTTAAAAGGTTCCTACCCATCAAGTCAAAGAGAGATATACGTTTGAAGGAAAGAAAAGTAGTAGGGCACAAGTTGGTATGGTCATGAAGAAGGTGAAATCAAGAGTTTCAAAGCAACATTGGAGCTCACATTGTATTAACATTGAAGCAATGCATGTATTAAAGAGCTTGATTTAAGAATATTCAAGAGAATGAAGAAAAGTGGATGAGATTTAAATGAACAAAATTGTGCATGTTGGGTCACAATACATCAAGGAGTATTATGAACATATTAAATTGTTTCTATCCTTGTTAAAAAAAGAATAAATAATTAAGCATGTGGGCTTCAATTGGACTTAATTTTATAATGAAGCTTTTAACTAATATCAATAACACATTGTTAGCTTGTAATGATATGTATAGTTGACGCACCCCCAAGCTCCTTAATGAACTCAAATGTGAGTCTAAACTGAAAACAGTGGAAGAGCAAGGAGTCAGGGTGCACTCCCTGGCTCGCAACAGTTTGAGGGGGTAAAGGGGTGTGCTGGAGCTTCAGGATGGGACTAGGAAGAGTGACAAGCATCAACTACTCACATAGACCTGCACAAAACCAACACAAGGTGGTTAGTGCATAATTTGAGCATTTTTGGTGCTAGGACGAACCATGGGCAAACTTGGACTCATAAAACTCACCACGGCCTGGACTTGGGGGAAGCCACCACCTTCCCCCTTATAGTATATTTTGTGCCTCTCCATGAGGCCCACATCCAAATGGTAGTTTGTCTTGAGACTCCCAAGTGGGATCTTGAAATTGCCAAAGTTGAAACTCCTGCAACTTTCCCCATAACTTTGTGTGCAAACCTCCGATTGAAATGAGGTTTGAAACAAAGTTATGACCCTCATCGAAAGCTTTCCAACGGTATGTGGCATGCCACCTTCACACAAGGAAATCGAATTGATTCCCGACTTTTAGTGGTTGGGAATCAAACTGCCAATTTGACTCCCGCCCTTTCTTTTGGCTATAACTTGTGTTTTAGATGTCCAAATGAGTCATGCGAGCCCATTTTAGACATTTACGTTTCAATAGCTTTTCAATGGTATGAAAAACTCCTTGAGCCATTGGGTTTTGACCCTTGCAATCACTCTCTGAACATTCAAAAATCCACCAGGACTCCAACTCCCAAAGTGGAAGCTCCTTTGGGAGTGTGAAGGTTCATTCCCTCACACTTTCCTTCACTCCCGAGCTTCCCTCTTGGCTTACAACCTTGCAAGCCTTGCCTTAGTCGTGAGCCCAAGGTTAGGGTTATGACACTCATTTTTTTTCCTGCATGTAAAACAATACTTGCAATTTCTTAGAGGGGATCAAGGTCCAAGTTGTCACATTACACAATTTTTGTTTTTTAAAGTCACTTTATTTAGATAATAGGTGACAACAAATCATCAAATTATAGGATGGATCCTAAATTTTTTTAATTCCCCCTTTCACCTTTAGCCACTTTTTATGGATGATTACGAACACACCTACCCCACAAATTTTAGGGTGGGGTGGGGTGGGGTGGGGGGAAGGGAAGATTTACTTGCATCTATACGAATATCTCCCGTTTATCAAATTTTAAATATTAATTGTTGAATGAAAAAAAATGCAAATTGGTACATAATCTAGTTGAATGCAATATGAGTTGTGGACCCATGCATAGTTGCAATTCTTAAAATTTTCATTAAAATTTTGGAACTACCATTTATGTTCAAACACAAACCATTTATTTCATATTCACTTTCAATAGTAGCTCAATACCCCTTGTCGCAACCCTACTTTGTGAGAGTGTGAGGATGAAACTCACACTCCTGAAATTGGGACTTGGGAGTCCTCTAGGACTTTCGAGTCCTCTAGGACTCTCAAAACTTCAGAGTTCGATTGCAAGGGTCAAAACACCTTGCATTGGGGTGTTTTTTATATCATTGGAAAGACATTGAAGTGTAGATGTCGAAAATGGACTCGATGGGCCATTTGGACATCTAAAGCACAAGTTATGGCAAAAAGAAAGGCCGAGAGTCAAACTGGCAATTTGACTTCCGACCATTAAAAGTCAAGAATCGACCTGACCCCGGTGTGTGCAGGTAGAGTGTGATACACCCTTGGAAAGCTCTTGAGGAGAGCTACAAGTTTACTTTAGACCTCATCCCAATCAGAGGTTTGAGCAAAGAGTTATGACCTCACAAAGTCCTGGAAGTCCAAACCGGGACAGTTTCGAGACTCCTCCGTGGGAGTCCCGGGACAAAAAGCCATTCGAATGTGGGTGCCGCAGAGAGGCACAAAGTATACTATATGAGGGAAGGTGGTGGCTTCCCCCGAGTCTAGACCGTGGTGAGTCATGTGAGCCCAGAGTTGCCCGTGGCTTGTCCTAGCACCAAGGGTGCTCTAAAAAGTGAATTAACCAACTTGTTGGTTGGTTTGATGCAAGTTCGAATAAGTAACTAAAGCTTGTCACTCTTCCTAATCCCATCCCAAAGCTTCAGCATGCCCCCTCTACCCTTTCTAGCGCTGAGAGCTAGGAGTGTGCCCCGAGGTCCTCATAATTCCGATGTGTGAGTAACTTAAACCCATCTTGGGTCTAATTAGGAACTTGGGAGCGCGTCACCCCTAATCAACATTTGAGCCTTTTGGATAACATAACATTATAAATTTAGCTATGAAGTCCCTTTTTTTTTTACAATCTTGAAATGAAAAATCCATAAAATTTAACATGAACTTTCATTTCTTCTTGCAAAATATGTATTTATTTTGATTTGACTCCATCATTTTAACTTCATGGAAAATAATGTGAACTAAATTTTTCAATCCTTGACTTGAGTATGTGACCATGGTTTTGTTTTTTAATTTTGTGACCCAGGTAACCTTGTGTAAAAAAATATAAATAATTTATAATAAAAAGCCTAAGTAACCTATGCATCCCAAAATAAAAATGTTTAGGTAACTTCCGGGGTCTATGCGTTGTTGGTTATTTTGGCGGAAGATCTAAAAGCAACCTAGACTATTTTATTGCAAAACACATAGGTTACGTAAGCTTTTAACCTTATGTTATCGAAGCTTTTTAATTTACATAAGCCTATATATATGATATGACCACTACGTTCGTAAGGACGTAGGTTGGAGGTTGTTTGACCACAAAAAAGACACTGTAATGGTAGGCTGTTTTAACGTAGTGGTAGGTTGTTTTTGTTGACCTTTCTCATTTTTTGTTACTTTTTGTTACTTTTGTTACTTTTGTTATTTTTGTTACTTTTGTTATTGCTTGTAACTTTTGAAAATTATTTTTTTACTATTGAAGGTTCATTGTTTGTTACTTTTGTTACTTTTGTTATTGCTTGTAACTTTTGTATATTATCTTTTTACTATTGAAGGTTCATTGTTTGTTACTTTTGTTACTTTTGTTATTTTTGTTACTTTTGTAAATTATTTTTTTACTATTGAAGGTTCACTGTTTGCTACTTTTTGTTATTTTTTTTACTACTTGTAACTTTCATAAATTATTTTTTACTAATGAGAGGGGCCAAGGGAATTGTTTTATTATATTTATTCATTGTTTAGGGGGAGGGGGTGTGCCTTGATTTTTTCTTTTTCTTCTCTTTTAATTTTGAGGGGGAGGGGGGTTACAAGTTAATGTTTTTTTTTCTTCTTTCATTTGACATGTGGAAGGAGGAGGGGAAGGGGGTTAGTTTTTTTCTCAAATTTTTTTTTCATTATTGAGTGGCTAGGGAGGGGGGGTCAAGGTTTTATATATATATGTTGAAGGGGGATGGGAGGGGGAAGGGGTTGATTTTTTTTTACAAATTCATTATGGAGGGGGGGGGGGTTGGTTAGAAGTAGCCATTTTCAAAATAAAAGGCACTCATGGGCCTTGATTCATTAGTGTTTTTTTTTCTTTTCGGATGTCATCACTACCATCTACTTAATAGGCTGTGAAGTCTTTTCATATGGACACTTTAATTCATGTTGGCTCGACTTTGCCACAACTCAGCTCTAAAGCTAATCAGGTGCAGTACTCTCTATCTAGGAATCAAAGGAATTAAGGATTCTTTTGTTGTAAGGGAGTACCAAAGTCCATGGCTTAATTCTCATGTTGGTGCTTATGTGGTCTCCAATCTTGCCCAATTTGAAATTCTGAAATTTCATCTCTCTTTTAATAAGGCTCATAATTTTCAAGGTGTAAAGTGTGGCCCTCCTCTCCTGTTTCTTTGTGCAGTTTGGAAGTTTCATAAAAATCCAATTAAACCTATATTTATTTGTGCAACCAGCTTTAATTCTCTAACTGATGTTTCTAAGTGGCTGTGTTATTTCTTCAAAGCCATGTTTCCTACGGTCAATGTCCTTTGGGTGTTTAAGCTCAAAAAAACAGATGTTCCTTGTGATAGTAGTTGGATTCTCAATTACTCTACATGAATGGTGGAGGGTTTATATATTTTTAATCGTTCGAGATCCGAAATTGATAAAGCTTCCCCATTTCTGTTGCAATCTTTTGAATTCTCAACTCTATACACTAAAATTGACCTAGTGGATCTAAAAGCTCGTAGGAGAGTTTTGATAAATAAAATGTTTAATCGAATGTTGAAATTTCATCGTGTTAAGTTTTTGTTGGTTCAAAAAGCAGCTTTGAACTTTAGGTTTTTGTGGCTGAAAAATAAAACAAAGGTCAATTTGTTTGAAAATCTTCATAGCTTCAAAATTGCATAGGCTTCAGATTTGATCTCTTGGTTGGATTTCTTATTAGACAATTTGTTTTTTTGTTTTGGTGAAGGTGTTTATAGACAATGTATCAGTATCCTTATGGGTACAAATTGTGTAATCTATTTGGCAAATTTCTATGTCTTCACTTATGAGTTTGATCTCATTAAGCGTCTCTTGAAAAGTGACACATGTCATGTTGTGCTTCATAGTTTGTCCTTGGTTTGTAGGTTTGTGGATGATCTTTTTGTTCCTGATTTTCCAGATTTTGAGAACTTCATGTACTTTAACCAAGACTCTTTCGGTGGGGACATATACCCAAAACCCTCTTGCAAGTTGAACTGTACGTCTAAAGGCTTTTCTTATAATTTCTTGGATCTAACTGTGAACCAGAGTCTTCAAGGTTTATCTTGTGACATTTTTTACAAACGTTCTCAACTAGAGTATGCATGTATTGATAAGATTAAAATGCCTCCTGTTCATTCCAATTATTTCAATGATTACGAAGCTTTGGGGTTATCAATAGTCAATTTTACAAATTCCTGAAACTTTGTAGTTATAAGAAGTTTTTTGTCTTCTAGATGGTCAATGACGCGCTCCCAAGTCCCTAGTTAGTCCCGAGTTAGGGCTAAATTACTCAAGTTGCGAAATTATGGGGGATTCAGGGCACGCTTCCAGCTCTTAGCACTAAAAGGGGTAGAGGGGCGTGTTAAAGCTCCGGGATGAGACTAGGAAGAGTGACAAGCTATTCATTTATTCGAACTTGCATCAAAACCAACCAACAAGTTGATTCGTTCACTTTCTAGAACACCTTTGGTGCTAGGACAAGCCATATGACGCACTCCAAAATCCCGGTTGAACCCGCTTGAGGGTCCAACTATGTTGAGTTGCGGAAAGTTAGGATTTAAGGGGCGCTCCTGACTTCCAACACTAAAGAGGGGTAGAGGGGCGTGCTAGAAGTCCCAGGATTAGACTAGGAAGATGGACTAGAATATCAAGCTTGAATGGATGAGCACCATCCTGCGAACTAAGTTTCTGGTGCAAATCTAGAAGCAACGCGTAGACTCAGCCATACTACTGGCTAACAATAGACCCCACAACAAATACTAGACAAAAAAACAAAGAAAAACAGAAAGGGAAAAGAACAGGGGAGGACTAAGAATGAGTGGGCTCACAAAAAGCTCCCCAAATACATGACCCAAAGCAAAATCATTCTGAAAATGCCAAAGGGTGAAATTCCAAACAAGAATTTTTCGTTAAGAACCAACCTTCTAGTTCTCTTTAGAAGAACTTTAAAAGGGTAGCCTTTTACCTTCAGAAAAAAAATAAGACTGATTATTGCAACCCTATTTGGGAGAGTGTGACGATGAGACTCACACTCCCGAAATGGGGACTTGGGAGTCCTTCGGGACTCCCAAAACTTCAGAGTTTGATTACAGGGGTCAAAAAACCTTACATTGTGGTGTTCTTTATATCATTGGAAAGTTATTGAAGTGTAGATGTCGAAAAAATGGCCTCATGTGGGCCATTTGGACATTTGTAGCACAAGTTATGGCAAAAAGAAGGGCCAAGAGTAAGGGAGCAGCACCAAGTTCCAACTATTTCCGTTCTTTAACATAGTTGGACCCTTTTTGGGTCTAATAAGGAACTTGGGGGTGCGTCATTTACCCACTATAGGGAGCTAATGAAGTCAATGGGGAAGTTGTGATAGTGAAATCACTATCATACATATTACTGATGATGGTCCCTGAACAGGTGTGAGACTGGCACTTTTGTTCATACCGCTAGGTGTTTTTTGTTTTTGGTTTTCTTTTTTGTCTCCCCTTATTTAGTTCTTTCTATGGCTTCCTGAGGAAATGTTAGCCTTGCTGTTTTCTTCTTTATCATGAGAATGGAGATTTCTCTATTCTTATGAAAGATATATTCTTCCTCCCGAGCTCTACTTTGTGCTGTAAAATGTTTACCCTATCTTTGGCAACTTTGACCAAGGCATTGGAGTTACCGAGGGAAGACAAAGACAAGTTTGATCTAGTCATCGGTGATGTGTACGTGCCTGCCTAGGATGGTTTTAAACTTCTAGATGGTCTCTATTTATGCTCTTCTATAAAGAGGTTGTGAATAAAGTGTTCATGCAAGACTAGTTATTGCACCTAAAATTGTTGGAAATGACACAAGTTTGTAGTATTGGCTAAAAATAAAGACATTCAATGCTAAAATGGTCAATCTGTACTCTATATATATAAAAGAAAGCTGAGGTTAACCAAATTTCAAGGACAACCTGACAAAAGGGAAAATAAAGACTTGCCATTTCAACATTGTTGGTCAATAGAGGTGCCTATATGGAAAACCAGAAAGGCCAGACATAAATCTTGAGCTTGACATATTTGTTTTAGCTTAAGGTAGGTTTAGGTTTAAAAATTTATCTGATATGTGATAATATATTTCTGTGTTTGAGAAGTTGTAAGAGCTCAAATGGTCAATCTGTACAATCAGCATGTAAGCATTCAATGCTGCTTCTGCCAAGTAGTATGTAGTTTAACAAGAATTCTCAAATTTCCATCAGTTTTCCATCCTCCACCATTTTTTCAATCGCATGGACCCATCCCCACGCCCCAAAACCAAGAGTTGAATTATTGATTGTATGGTTGGAAACCTTAATCCTTTCCCAAAATGGCAGGGGAATCAAAACCTTTTTCCATGCAAATTTAACTGTGGCTTTGCATTGCTAATGTTGTATAACATGGTTGCCCAGTTTCCACACCAACATCAGAGCCCAACTTTCAAGAATACTAACTAACAAATTTTCCTGCTCATTTAGTGATGTCATGACTATGTCAGTTCTTAGTCCCAACACCCATGTCTTCAAAAATTTATTGGAAGTGGCACACGCTTGTAAGTATTGTTGACTAAACAACAAAAATTTGAAGGCCGAAATAGTCAATTTAATATATTGTTGTCTAGCAATATCATGACTAAGTATGTATGTGGATTCTTAGTTCTCCCACCCATGGGTGTGAAAGATTGTTGGAAGTGGCACAAGTTTGTAGTATTGGCTAAGAACAAAAGTTTTGAAGGCCAAAATGGTCAATCTACAAATATACCTAGTCATTTAGTGATGTCATGACTATGTCACTGACTATTGTTGGTCAAGAGAGGTGCCTGTTTATGGAAAACCAAAAGGGTTCAGACATGAATCCTGAGTTTGACATCTTTGTTTTGGCTTAATGTAGATGTAGGTTTTAAAATTTATCTACTATGTGATATTGTATTTCTGTGTTTGTGAAGAAGTAACAAGAGCTCAAAAGGGTCAATCTGAAGAATCAGCAAGTAAGCATTCAAGCCTGCTTCTGCCAAGTAGTATGTAGTTTCACCCAGAATTCTCAATTTTTCATCAGTATAGTTGTTAAGTTGCCATAAAGTTTGTAGGTGCCACAATGGAATTGGGAAACTGAACAAATGCGCAAGGAGCTAATACAAAGAACATGCTTGCACTTACATTAGCATCATGACAGTCAAAATTGCAATGAAATGATCCTCGAGCTTGGTAGCCAAAGAAGTAGCAAATGGCAATGAATTTCTTTCCAGTGTAGATGCCAGCTTTCTGCAAGTCATTACATATAAGCATCCTGTATATTTGGTCCAAGTCTCTGCGGCAACTTGCAAATAGTAAGTCATGGCATACCCAAAGTGCCTGTAAAGACAAAAACACTAAGTCCCTTTGCACAAGAATTGCTGTTGTCATTCATTATCACATATTGTATCACAAATTCATGTATGGTTTAGTGCATGGGTCTCATGTTGAATAGGGTGTTGTGCCTCACATGTGTTGTGAAATGACTGCAGTGGATCCTCACTAATTTGAATGGAAGTTTTTCTGCAGTCTCTAGAGGTCAGAGAAAAAAACTGTGGTGGCAGTTCTTTTTCCAGATCCTTCACGATAGTGGGATCACAGATCAGAGAAGGTAACTGAACATCAATCTCATTGGAGAGTTCACGTATCAATAGAGCCATAGCTTTTGTTGTTGTTGCTTTCTCTTGGATGCTATCCTGCCTTGTGCTGTATTTGACAACAAAAAAAATTTCAGGTCTTTTGCACTGGTGGGATATGTAGTACCATGAGGCTGGATGAGGTAGGTAAATGCTGATGGAGGTCAGTGCAGCTTTCTTTGTTCTTATAATGATACTATTTGTGCCTTTGATGTCCAAATGGGTGATTAGTTTGATATGGATTTCTTATTGTAGACAAAAGAACGGGTACCCGAATTTCAAACACAATGAAAGACATCGTTTCAGCTTGGTTGGCATGTATGCAGCAAAATGTGGGAGCATTGAGGATGCTTGGAAAATGTTCCACAAGATGTGATCTTGATGACTTGGACTGCCATGGTATTGGGACATGTGAAATGTGGACAAGGGCAGAAGGTACTAGAATTATCCCAACAGATGCAACAGGAAGGTGTGTGGCAAGACTCTGTTACCTTTGTGGTGGTGTTGAATGCATGAATCAGCTCAGTCGCTCTTGAAGAGGGCAGGTATGTTCTTGGGCAAATTATTCAAAGTGGTTGTGAGTGTCATGTCTTTGTGTAGACTAGCTTGGTTGACATGTATGCAAAATGTGGGAGCACAACCAATTGACATCACTTTTTGTTTGTCTTCTATCAGCTCACGACCTTGTAGGTTTGGTGGATGATGGCATGCAGTATTATGTCTCAACAATCAGACTCCATGAATTTTGCTACACCTGCATGGTGGACCTTCTTGGCCATGCTGGTCATCCATTGGAGGCAGGGAAGGGAGCAAAACAGTGTTTGTGCATGTGGCTGGGAAGGACCATTGAAATTTGATGAACCAAAGCCAGCTGCTGCACACGATCATCTTCATAACAGAGAATGGGATGAGTTCAGATCCTGAAACTTTTCAAACAATAGGAACATTGGTAAATTGTCGCCAAAGCTTCTGCCCCATCAAGTTACACTCAGAATCTCTTTCATTTAGTGCATTTTACCAGATGAACCGTTTTTCCACTTACTGTCTTTCTTCAAATAATATTACCAAGTAGTCAGGCTGGTGCTCATGGCCTTATGACCTAGCTTTTATGGCACCCAAAGCTCCACATTGTTTGATAGTCATAAATTTTTTTGGCAATGCAGAGTTTGCTGATTCCTTTCATAAAATGGTTGCACAATTTTCTTGTCGGGTTTGAATGCATGTGGGGTGGGAAGAATATTATTATCACTAAAATCAAATTGACATTTAGAATTCTGAAGGTGAATTGAAAAGCTTTGGATAATTTTGTTGGGGGGGATGTAGGACACTTCAGTGGATATGCAGAGGTGAGTATATCACCAGGTTGAACAATTCAAACAAGTCATGCCACAACTGAAGCATCAAGCAGCATTCCCAGGTTTCAAGGAGTTGATCAACATGCCATTGCTATTGGAGGTGAAATTTAGGTGATAGGTGATCACTCTACCTCAGGATGAAACAAAAAAGAAGCATCAATTCATCCAGATAAATTTATCCATCAGATATTCCCATTGAAATGAATCTCTATTGAAAAAACAAACCATTCATATATGTTTTAGAGCAACTACTACCAAATGACCTAGTGTTAATAGATTCAGAGATAGTTTCTTGGGAATTATAGAATCTTCAATTTGTTTGTTGCTGAATTCAGTCACCTCAGAAGCAATAGAAATCTAATAGAAGATTTTAGGAATATTAGAATGTAGACATGCCTTGCTTTGTCCAAGCTCCCCCAACCCCATTTGAACACACACATTCTCACATACCTTGAACCAGCTCTGACCTGTCCTATGTATCTAAATCCAATCAATGTGAAAAAGAAGGATCACCGAGCCTCAGTGATCACTAAAGGGAGAAGTCCAAAGGGTGTCAACTTTTGCACATCCAGAGATGCATGGGCTCATTTATTATTTGCTATACTCTGACTTCAGAAAGTAGCACAACTTTGGCTCAATCAAAATTTCAATAGGGTTGTATTGTCAATTTATGATTTTGCAGTTGCCAGAACTTGAAACAAACCTAAGTGCTACAGATGGCAAATGCATGAAACCAAACTGCTTCATCCTGGGAAGCAGCTCCATGGCCACCTTTTCAATGGTACCACATCTGATCATCTGGTAATGGTGTTGAACCTTTGATTGTGTTAAAAGACCACTAGACATGCTACTGTAAACAAGATGAACTAGTGATTGACAAGCCATACTACTGGCATTGCCAATAGTCCATACAAGAACAAACACCATCTTCAAAGTGATGAAAATTGGCATCCCTCACCATGATTACTCTTCCAACTATGTTTGAAATGAACTTTGTGGAAGTGTCACAATCTTCGCAAATCTGCAGATTTTTTCTTATTCAAAGAGGAGTACCAGGAGCTGTGTTTATGAGCCCAAATGCAATAGTCAGTTTGTTGCTATGGTTACACAAATGAAATACCTTTTCTACTTTTTCCACATCATCCAGAACAGATTCTGTACAAGGCACATACACTGCATCATGCATGAGCCCTGACAATCTCTGCAGCTCTGAATGAATTCCAATCATCTGGGGATGGTCTTGATCCTCTACTACAAATGTATGGACCTCATTATTCACTTCAATCCAGGTGCAACCTGGTTGGTTCTTTGCAACTTTTTCCTTTCTCTGCCATTCAACATTCTCACAGAGATGCTTGTTGCCAGCAGTCGCATTGATATTTGACAGTGGCACATAACCAGCAGCATTTTCAGGCTCCAATTCCAGAACCCACTTAGCAATGCATTCTGCCATCTCAAAATTACCACAGATTCTGCAAGCACCAAGCAAAACCATCCAAGTAGCCACCTGTGGTTTATAGGGCATTGCCATGACCGTGTTCTCTGCCTCTTGTAGATCACCAGCATGGCCAAGAAGGTCAACCATGCAGGTATAATGTTCCAATTTTGCAGGAATGATGTAACATCTAATCATTGAAGCATACAAGTGCATGCATTCATCCAATAGACCTGCATGGCTACAGGCTTACATAAGACAAACAAATGTGATATTATTTGGTTGTACACCTTTTTCACACATCTGTTCAAGAGTATCCCTAGCATGCTCATGCATGGAACATCTTCCAAGTATGGCATTCCAAGTGACCACATACATCTCAAGATGGCATCTTATTGAACACTCTCCAAGCATCCTCAATGTTCCCACATTTTGCATACATGTCAAACAAGCTACTCCCCACAAAGACATGTGATTCCAAACCCATTTGAATGATTTGGTGATGAACACACTTGCCCTCTTCAAGTGCGATCAGGCTGGCACATGCATTCAGTACCCCCAAAAAAATTACAGAGTTTGGCTGTACACCTTCCTGTTGCATTTGTTGAAATAGTTGCCTGCATTTCACATGTCCCAATATCATGACATTCCAAGTGACCACATCTTGGGATGGCATCTTCTTGAACACTGTCCAAGCATCCTCAATACTCCCACATTTTGTGTACATGTCAACCAAGCTATTGCACACGAAAACATCATACTCACAACCATTTTGAATGAGCTGTTCATGAACAAGCCTGCCATGTACATGTGCTCCTAAATTAGCACACATGTTAATCACCTGAACAAAAGTGAAGTTTTTGGGACTCATTCCTTCTTGTTGCATCACCTTCTCAGGTTGCCCATCCCTAACATATTTTGTAAGCTTCTTACTCCATGGAAAAATGTGCAATTGCACTGTGTCTGGTGCCATTGCACCCATCTCTACTCCCACCCATGGTGGGTTTCGTCAGTTCTCAAGCCAGAGTGCTTCCCCTGTCCTCTTATGTGCTCTGGGTACCTTTCATTTGTTTACAACAAAGATCCAGGTCAAGCTAATCAGCCATGCATTCTCCACATCCCGAACATAAATGTTATAATAGGAAAACAGAAAGCCACACTGACCTTCTCCATCAGCATATCTACTTACCTTCTCCAGCCTGCCACTACTATCCCACAGTGCAAAAGATGTGAAAGAACTTCTGCCAACTTTTAGACACAACAAGATAGCAACAAAGAGGGAGCAGCAAGATTGACATCCACAAGAGCTATGACTCCATTGACATGTGAATTCAGACAGGATTGATGTTCAATTACCTTCTATGATCTACGATCCAAAAAGGACCCCTACCACCGTTCCTCTTTGTGACCTACAGTGACTACAGAAAAACTTCCTTTGAAATCATATAGTTTGATCACATAGAGGCCACCATGAGTTTACGCGTCTTGCACAAAAGCTGTCTCTGAGTGCCGCATCTGTTTCTATCACGTACACTCTGGGAAGAAGTGCATTGTACTGCAAAAGTTGGTAATGGGTAAAGTGGAATTGCGAAAGCACACAGACGCATAGCAACAAGCTCCCCCTGATCAACCTCCCTCTTCTCCATGTGGTGGTGGACCTGCTGTTGCTGGTGCTTTTTTGGTCACGCAAAGCGTCAGATCTTGCACATGGCAATTTCACTTGCGGGACTGTTGTTGAAGACATTGCTGTTTCGTAGAAACATTGGCAATTCCTCTCTCTCTCTCGTTGACAAGTAGACCCAAATGACATTCCCTTGGAGCGTCCGACGTTGACCCCAATGTGATCTATTTTCCAGCACCCCCTGTGCATTTCTTGGTGGGACAAGGATTCAGGAGCTAACAGCGGCACTATAAACCTCCAAAACCCCGGCACCCTAAAAAACTGGAGCTTAGCGATAATATGTTCCTACTATTTGATCGGGGGATTGTTTTGTGTTGTATGGACACCCAATTTGTTGATCACAAGGTCATTGAAATCTGACGAAAAAGTTGGGACAAATCTGACATCTCCTACTTTTACTATAAATGTGTGAGGAGCACTGTCTTAATAGTTCCAACGGACTAAGAAGAAGAAGCTCAAAAGATTTTAGAAAGAGATAGAGACAGAAAAACTCATAGAAATTTGTGAGAGACAGAGATAAACTCAAAGATTTGTGTGAGTGAGAGAGAGAGTTTCACTATCAGGAGACGGGATTGGAAGCACAGCAATGTGGGTTGCAAGGGTGTCTATGCATTACAGCTTGATGGGCATCACAAATTTTGTGAGATTTTCGAAGGGCCATTAAGGCTCTCCCAGGTATGAGATACCTGTATGTGGATTGACCTGGGGGGAAATGTTGTGATGTTTTAGGGAGGCAACGTCAAAAGTGGTGAAGGGAGGTGGCACCACTGCCTCTCACCCTTCAGATGTGCAGCCCATCAGCCGAGCTTATCCTCACACCTATGTCTAGCCTCCGATGCACTTAGTTGCTGCTGATTCGAGATCAATGAAGCATTCATCACTCAGGTTTCTTCCAGACCAGGTGTTTTTGTTCTGTTTTTGTTACCTTGTATTGAGCCTTCTCTCATTGTCTTTCATCACCCTGGAGAGTTTGAGGCACACATCAAATGACAATCCAATAGCTTGCCGATCCTTTAGTCTCTTCAACTTGAATTTGGCCCAATAGAACTGATTGAGACTTTCTCAAGAGTGCATCATATGGCGGATGACTGAATTATTATCTAGTTGCCTTGAAATCATTTGTGATGTGGGACTTTGTGGCTGTTCTTAAGTGATGCGTTAAAGCACTTTGAGATTGTGGAGATGAAGCCACTGGTTCTTGATGAGGTAAGACCATGGCATTCTACAGTAACATAGGTTTGCAAAATGGGCAGACATGGACACATCCAAATGCTTTGACTTTGTGGGTGACTTTTGCAGCTGAAGTAGATTGTGAAGCCCAGTTGTTCACCACAAGTAGTGAATGCCATTTTCAGTTCCGTGGCATCTATCACAAATATCCCGGTGATCACATCTGCTCCTTATCATGGTCTAACACCTTTCTGAATTATTTTTTCCTATTGAAAGATAACTGGGTGGGTTGTATGAGTTCAACAAAGAGCAAAATTTGCATCAACCCAAATTTAGAGAGATCCCCACTAGATTGCTAACACACAACAATTCAAGTTCTTGTTTCCTGCTAAATGTTCATGTACTAATCATTGTGCATGTGATAGTCACTCAGCTGGCCTGGGCTTAGTGGTCAAGATACACATTAACGTTGTGTAAATAGAATCTGAAAATGTAAAGGGGCTAACATTCATTAATAGTACAAACCTATGCAGGAGGCAAAGGAGATATACAATGCCCACAGATGCAAAGGCTTTTTCCCTTTGGGCAGAGCCATAAAGAGACAACCATACAGCTTCAGAATGAATGAAATACCTTGCTCATGATACACCATTTTCAAGTGATTTTTTTCCAAAATCTTGCTATGAGAAGTGCATTGGCTTGACCTGCAAATAGCCAACACAACATTTCATCTAAAAATCTTGATGACAAGTTCCTAATTCCTCTCCAAGGTTCTAAAATCAGAATCTGAAATCCCCCATCCTAGACCTCAGACATGTCTATGGGGATGATTGCAGAGGCAACTTTAAAATAACAATTTGAAGTAAATGGATAGTGCATTAAACAGTTTGTGTCAGTTCTGGCAGAACCAAACCTGGTGACACCACAAGAATGACTGAAGACATAACCTTGTGGTGTCACTCACAAAAGTATCAGACCATCACCAACTCCATCATGAATGGCAGTGACCAGTTGCCACTGCTCCCCTCATTGACTTCATCAGCTCCAGATGATCGGTGTAAATAAGGATATAATGGCCTGCTTAGATTCCAGGAAAACATTTGTGTCCTGAGTGTTTGTTAAATTTCTGGAATCAATGGGAAGATGCAGTCAGAATATGGGTTTGAATTTCTCCAGTTCTCGCAAGACAAATGAATTGTAGAAAATTACAACAAAAAATTGGTATCATGTTTAGATATGAAATTCAAATATATTGAGCCTTTATTTATATGGAGGTTAGTAAGCCTGGTCTTTGAATCACATTGATATACACAAATTGATGAATTAACATGCACTAAAAAAACCAACATTATGATCACTCGATAGAGTTTACAAAACGTTCAAGCAAAAGAATGAAGTCATTTGGACGTAAAACACTTCTGAAATTTCGCCAGTGTAGTCGGAGGGCACCTTCTAAAGTGGAATCTGACATGTAATCAACATCAGTGCCTTCCATTTTTTTAGTGCGTTTTGATTTGGAAGATATCTCCTGTTTTTGAACGCCTCATTTTTTTTATATTTCACTGTGCATTACGTCCAGTAAGGCCCGAGGTCAAGGACGACGTTAAACACCTGCACGGTGTGGCTGCTGCAGAGCCTAGGGTTGTTCACCCTACATCATGCAAACGTTCCTTCTCGTCCCGTAAAGGAAGTATGTCGTGCCTTTCCAGATATGCAGCAGAGCATAGTAAATGTTCACAATAAGGCATGAAAAAGTTCCTTCTCTTCCTGTGAAACGGACATCATGCGTTTTCTACGAATTATATCAACCTGCGGCTGCGGCTGGCGGCCGTATTTGAAGCCACAACCTGTCGTCTACAGGTCAGACGAGAACCTACAACCAACCTAGATCCAGCCGAGCAGCAATTGCATCCTATTTTATTAATTCTGTTCAGATTGTGCAAATAGGACTATTTGCAAATTGTGCAAATGTTCAACTATTTGCGCAATTGGAACAGAATTTATAAAACTAGTCCAATATTTGCAAAGTGAGGAAATTTTATTGAATCAGAACCAGCCTTTTTTTTTTGGCGATCTAGGGCATTTTTTCGACTTTTGCTGGAGAGGCGCAACCAAGTAAAGAAGAAATGAAAATGAGAGTTTGCCAAGAATGGGGTTGGATGAAAAAAATGGATTTTAGAGCACGTTATAGTTTCCATGCATTTCACCAAGATGATGTGCACTTTTGCGAGCAGGGGAATTGTCTAGTCACCCTGTTGTTCTCCAAACCCTAACACCATCGCCAATGGCAATGACTAAAGCTACTCACTAGGGCCATTTTGCAATCAACTCCAAGCCACTGTTGCTACATCGTTGAATTGAAAGGTGCATAGCATTCACCAGATGTAGTTGAACAATGTAGTTAAAATTGCTAGAATCCAACTTTAGTGAAATGCTTAGTGCTAATATGATGTTGTACAATAGTTGAGGTATTTCAACTTTTTCCAACTCTTGAAAGCTGAAACAACCATTCACAAATCACAACTTCTACCTTCAAACCTAAAACTTTCAAAGATGTTTTGTTTTCTTTTTTTCAATATGTGCATTCAAGGCTCAAAGATTGTGTACTTAATACTTATTTGGATGTGGACAGGTCAATGTGAATGGCCGTTTCAGCTTTGAAGAAATGGGAAAGGTAGAAATCATATGAAAATTTGGGATTCGACATGATGGAGATGATTTTGTTGAAGGTGGCACTTGCACAATAAAGGTGATTTTGTTGAAGATGATGTTGGTCGCTCAATGAAGGTACGTCCATGGAATTAAATCTAACTTTCTAGGAAGTAGGAACTTGGAAGGTTTGAAACTCTAAGTGTGTTCAAAAACTCCAACTCAGATCCCCATTAAAAAATGCCAAACCCATTTTTTTTCTGAAGGCCTAAAGCTAATGTTTCATCAAATCTCTCACTTGCCTTCACCCAAACCCATTTGTAATTGTCGAATGGTTTGTTTCACTTGTAGAATCTGTCACCAAACCTTTTAGTTGCCAAATCCTTTATATTTTCAAAACTAATTTCAATCTAAGGTTTTTTTCCCACAAGTTTGTGAATGTAAAATAAATCAATAGTATCTCTGATTTTTTAAGGTTTTTTATGCTCTAAGTTGTTGTGATTATGTGCTTGTTGTTCACTGTGGTGACTCGATCAATGAAGGAGGGGTTTATTCTGGTCACTAATGACAAGTTTGCCCTATTTATTGATTGTGGTGAGTCGATGACTTGTGAGTTGTGAGGGAGCATTTCAAATTTCACTCCATTGAAAAGTTTATTATATATGTTGACTATGGTAATTTGTGAATCATGAGGGAGGGTTCGTTCAAGGTGAAAAGTTAGCTCTATCTGTCAACAGTGATGACTTTTGACTTGTGAGGTAAGGGTTCACTATGGTCAAAAGTTTTTTTTGTCATTGTTGTTGCCATTTTGTCTGACCTTTGAGATCCACCATGTCTTTTTCAATATTCCAATATTTCAACTCATCCAAAAACCCAAAGCTCACAATGCCATTGGTCCTTGTATCTGATTCCACCATGTTTCCACAATCTTTTAGTTTTTCTAGTGGTTTGAAATCTCCTCTTAAAACAGCTTGGCCTCCTTCTCCAGATTTCTGTTACTTGTCCTCCTTTTGAGACTAATATTACACAAGAGGTTTTGCAAAACCCTGATTCCAACTCTAAATTCAGAAGTCCTTGAGAGAATTAATTCCATGACTAACCTACTTGTAATCATTCTAGAGTCCACAAACCTTGATCAAATAGTGGAATTATCATATTCACAATTTAACCTGCCTTGCTCTATTGAATTGTTTGATTCAAAAGTTGATCCAACTTTGAAGAAATAAAAGATAGATGGGAAGAAACCCAAAAAAAAAAGTTATGATAACACAAGAAAATTCCAAATTAAATGGGTAACAAGGTTGCCTTGGGCTGAAGGTTTAATGTCAGATGGAAGATTTATCCACATTATGACTTGTAGGGTGTGTTCATTGATTGAAAAAATATATAAAATTATTGGTTACAAATGGGACACATTAACAAAACACCAAGGTCGTAGGACTACAGCCTAGGATTTGCTTAAACTTAGGGTGAAGAAAGGTGAGGAGTTCATTGCAAAAGATGATGCACACCTAAAAACATGAAATTGTATGCTTAAAGGGGTCCTAAATCAATTCTGGTCCAAGTTACACAACATGTAAATGAAACTAGTTGAAAAATTATTCAAATGAAAACCTTGTTTCACATTTTTGCACATGGTCGGCCCATGCTGGAATATGAGTCTTTGTATGCATTGTTTGTTGGTCTAGGCATCCCCAACAATCCATCCATGCATTGGTCTGATACAACTAGTTAGGTCATTGTTCAATTCATGTATATGATAATCCAAAATGCTACTATTAAGGCCATATAATCTACCCAATTCATAACATGTTCCTATGACGAGGTTACAACAATTGACAATGGGTCTTGGAATTGTGTGCATGCATATATTTGTTGATTGTTGGATAACGTTACCTATTTTAATGTCTATTGAGAGGGTTATTGATGGATCAAGTTCTAACAACCTAACTGAAGTGATTATGGCCGCATTGTTGAAGGGTGGGGGTTTGACAAAAGAGGATTTGTCCAAAAAGCTCTTATGTTTTGGGACATGGGGTGAATGTCTTTCAAGGTGGCAAAACATGAATTACCAAACAAATCAAGGATTCATGGGCACCCTTCTCCATGAATGTACATTGTGTTGTTCATAAGACCAACTTAGCAGTCCAATCCCTTGCAAATTTGGTCTTCATTACACGGATTAAAATGTTCATGCAAAACATGTGTGGCTATTTTAACCATTCACCCAAATGACACTTAGAGTTTCAAAAATTGGCTCAAGTTTTAGACACCAAGGGGAACAAAATCATGAAGAATGTGAAGACCAAATGGATGTCCATGTTGGAGCCCTTGAAATGGATCATGGCAAAATATCACCATTTGTTTGCAATGATGCAAATCGACTCTAATTATATCCAAGTTGCGAAGGTATAGTCTACCAACCCATTTTTTTCCCTAGAATTTGTAGATCTAATTGAGTGTATTAGCAATTTGGTACATTATGGTTTTGATTTGGGAATTATGTGAGTTTTTTACAAAGGTTTAATGGGCAATTTCAAGTCCATATAGGAGAATCATTTGAACTAAAACCCATTTGGAATAGTCAATTTCTTCTTTTGTGGAAGTGGAATTTTTTACAATGTTTAATTTATGCATCTATAGGATACAACCTTTGGAAATGTCAAATCGTAGTTTTGTAAATAAATTTCAAAGGCTAAAACCCATTTGGATGCATCCATTTTGAATCATTTGGAAATTGAACTTCTTTAAAGTGGTTCATATGCATATGCATACCAATGTTGCCCAAATATGAAGATTTGAGGCATTTTTCAAAATATTTATATGGAATATTTTTCTAAAAATTATAACATAAGGATATGCACAATATAAAAAAAATAAAAATATAGTTGACCAAATGGATATGTATTTTATTTTTATTTTTCATTCTAGCAGATATCCATTTTCTAGTTTTCAAACTCACACACATCATAGCATATGTATAAAGGTTAGGAATACATCCCAACTTTTGGAATGAATTTTCTAGACATATACCTACCCCACTAGAGCATTAAAAAACATATAAAAAAACCAATAACTTGTGGGGGAATTGAACCCTAATTCTTTAAAGAACCCAACCCCAACCCCACCTCACATACACCTTACCTAACCCACAAACACACCCAATTGAGACAGCAAAATTTGTGAAAGAAAAGGCTTCTAATATTGCAACAACTACCAAGGAACCTCTGACCTCACATGCTCACCTTGTCAAAATGTAAAACATATATAATACAAATCCAGATGTTTATTCAAACTTTGGCTTCTTTTGGTAACACTAAATAACAAGCATTGATGAAATCCCCCATAAAAATAGTAGAAATGATCATAGATGCAAAATGTACAAGATTTTCAGTACCTAATAAACATCTACAACCAGTAATTACATGAAAAAGGCAAAAGTTGAAAAAATTCACATCAATGGAAATAAAGTCATGATTTTTAAATAAATAAAATGAAAACTTAATAAGCTAATTCTCCCTCAAATGGGCAAAATGTAAGGTCTTGATGGGTGGTGAACTTTTCTACTACAATCAAGATTGAACACTGAAGATTAGTATTCCTACAACTTCTCTACTTAAATGTTTATCCACTACTTGTACTATGTGATTTCAACATCATAATCAGAACTTTAGTGAAAACCTAGAACACCCAAGACTACTAAAACACACCGAAATAAGGTTAGAATCGTAGGTTCTGTACAAAAAACATGTGGAAAATCTTCTTTTAGTGATTGGTGTGGAATGATTTGTCAACTAGTTTCTTCGCCCTTCTAAGAGTCTATATTATAAATGAATGCACATTGTAATAACAAAACATGGCATTCAACAAACATTTAATCCAGTACTTGCACAAATGTTTTAGGTTGGAAGTTTTTTAGGAAGGTGGGGGAAAAGGTTTTGTTTCCTGTGTGGGAAAGAAGGGTTGGAATCATGAAAGAAACTACTCAAAATTCTAAAAAACCATTAGAAAGGCATTGTCAAAACAAACTTGCCTTGACAACTTGAGAAAATGGTTCTAATCAACCACACGAAAGAACTTGCTCAAGCCATCCACCCTACATCTATCCAAAACATCAAATGACGAAAACGAGGACAACATGGATGTCAGATGCAACAAAACCCAAGCTTACACCTTGTTAGAAAATTAAAAATTCAAAGAGAATTAAATTCTCACAATTTTCATCAGAAGCATGTAATGACATAAATGTGCAAGGGAAAAAAAGAAAACACTACTGAAATAGATGAACTATCCATTTGCTCAAGACTCAATATTCCCCTTGAGCCATCAACAAATGGGCAAACAACACACATGATGATCCTACCTCAAAACACCCATTTGTGGTGCTTGTGGTGTTTGAGTATAAATTGCTCATGTAAACTTTGAAGCTCAACAATCCAAGCATCAGAACAGGAAGCAAATGAACTATGTTGTATTGTAGATTATGTAAGACTAACCTAGAAACAAGGTTGTAATGGCCTTGGGCGTCAATGCAAAATGTTCATAGTTCATAATTCAAACCATGCTCACATTCTCACCTCACAAAAAATATTGCAAGCATGATGCATTGTTGAAAAGCTGCACTTGAAGTAAGGAAGATAAAAGAGAAGAAGACCATGTAGAAAAGACAAGAAGATAGAAGACACTCTGCATTCAAATTTTGCTACAAAAAATCACAAATCATAAGTCTAACCAAGGTCTACAGATGACATGCACTTTCCATGTTACACTTAGAGCTTTGCCAGCAATACTTTACACTTTGCACTTCATAAAATGTAAAACACTAAACCCTAAATGCCACAAGTTCCATCTTGATGTAACCCTAATCCCTAATCCCTAACCAAACATATGCCATAATGCACTAGTTATGTGTCGGATATGCATATTTGGGCATATCCATCCATGAGTGCCCATATGTGCATATTGGTACAGGTAATTCCTACCCGGATATGGATGAGCATCGATTATTGCATGACTGTTTTATGTTAGATATGTATAAGGATGAATATTTGAAAAAAATCAAATTTTGGATATGACTACATGCATATCCAAGTACTATCCAAGGTAATATTTGGAATTTTCAATATATTTGGGCAACACTTATGCATACTTTGGAAATGCTTTTGCAAATCTATAAATATTTTCCAAAGGTTGACACCCATTTGGAACATTGAACATTTGATTCATGTTTCGAAACTATATACTTGTTTATAATGGTTGTTTTGCATCCACAAACCTTGGATATGTTTTTGTAGAGTATGTAAGTATTTACTAAGGCTTTAATACCCGTTTGGAATACTCTATTGAACATGTGATTCGCACTTGGAAACTTTGTACATATTTGAATAATGTGTGTTATGCATCTATAGACTTTGGAAATATTTTTGTAAAGTTTATAGTATTTTCCAAGGACTTTAATACCCATTTGGAATAGTCAATTGAATAGTTAATTCATACTTGGGAACTGTATACGTGTTTACAATGGAATTGTTATGCATCTATAGATTTTGAAATTGCTTTTACAAATTTAGTAAATATTTTCCAAGGGTTAATACCCATTTGGAATAATCAATTGAACATTTGATTCATATTGTGAAACTTTGTACATGTTTACAATGGTTATTATGCATATGTAGATTTTGGAATCATCTAGGTAGATGTTGTTGGTTATGATTTGCTTCAAAGTGATTATTTGTATGGATTTTGCAAATGTTCATGATTTTTTCAGATGTTTAATTTGTTTTTGTGGTTATCGATGAATATAATGTTATTGATAGGCAAACTTGGGCCTACTTTGTAAGATACATTTGCTATTCGGACTTGCATGTGTTTTATTGTTGATGGAAACCATGCAATCCTTCCTAAAATTTACTCAAAGAAGGGATCTCTCATTTGTGACTTCATAAGTATAATGAAGGTCTACTAAGGACAATTATATAGTTTTTATTGGGACATCACCTCTTCTTTCTACGATGATGGATTCTGGTCTTTCGAAGGGCTGTTACAAAATGACCATACCTAAGTCCATATGAAATGGGTAATGAATTACAACACAACTAGAATTGAGCATCTTGCATTTGTTATCAATGGTGAGAATACATGGGCACATTGGGGTGAAATTTGCTAGTCAACATGTGGTATGTTACATGTCACACAAGTGTCATTTGTACATGTAGTGCAACTAGTGAAAGCTGAATGTAAACGTAAGTGTTTACCCTTGCTGAAAATGGCAGAAGTTCTTATCATTGGTTCATGCCATAGTTGTATTTAGGGTTTTGTCTTGATTAATTGGAATTTAGTATGTGGCAAAATTGGTTTTTGTGATGCAAATCTATGAGCCTAACCTTTTCATTTACCTTTGGTTTCTTATGTTTGACATTTAGTCTTGTTTATTGATTAATAGAGGAAACAACAAGGTTGATTGCCAAGTTAGATGCTCAATTTCTTGAACAAGCAGTTTTGGATGCCATGGGGGCTATTTATCCCCAATATTGGCTACAAGTGAATGCAAAGATGACATTCCCTTGACATTTGGAGGGTTTGAAGGGATTTTATTACACCCCATGTCTTTCTAGACAAACCAAGGATGCTCCCATGGTTTTTCATATTCTTTCAACATGGGAGTTGGATGTTTAGCAAGGTCTTTTCAAGCTGACAATGAAGTTTAATGTTGCTCAAACCATGGTTGAAGTTGTGGCCCTTGCAACGGACAAGGCTTACCCAATCCTTGTAAATCTTGTCACAAGGTTTTGGCGAGTGATCCATGCATCACAGCTATTGGCACACTTTTTCCAAAATACTTGAAGTTGGTAGAGATCGCCATGATCCATGTCCTAGGTTCTATTGAGGATGAGAGTTGTTTAGCTCAATTTCTTTCTTGAAGAACAAGCTATCACTTGAATCCTCATTTGGAGCTTGTTGCTATGTATTTTCAGAAGTTCTTCACACTAGAGAATTTTCCATACCAAGCTAGTTATGACTTGTGAACAAAATGTAGGCAGTTCACATGGTCAGGGTTAGTATGAAGGATAAAGAAGTTGGATGCCTCTTGGTTTGATGATATGAATAGGGGTTGCAGGTGTTGGATATTTTGGACAATTCAGGTTGCAGGTTGAAAAATGCAGAAATTAGCATAGTGACTTTGTTGCCAGATATTGAAGAGGAATCTTGTACCAGTAACCTTAATGCAATTGAGTTCAGATTAAGTAGCCACATCATATACATAGAACATGATGCATAGTCGCTAGTCATAACTATTTGTTGTTTTATTGAGTTGCCCAAGGGCACTTTGATTAACAGTGACAGTAGCCATTAATTTTTGAGGAGGCTGTCTTGAGTGCCGGCCAGAAATACTGGACGCTCATGAGGCCACGTTATTCCAGATCTTAAACGAGATCTTAAGACTTTGAGTAATAGGTGACAGGAGGAGTTGTACACAGGCTATAGACAGACAATAACCCTAATCCGAAGACAGTGTTCACACCTGCCCGTAGACCCCCGAGATCAGTGGTGGCGGCGATGGTGGAAAAAGACAAGAAGAGTCTGAGATTGTCAGTGCAAGCGTGCACGCAACCTGAATCAAGCGTGCACTCACCCTGAATTATATTTTTGACTGAGCTTTCCTTGCAGCTGAAGGACACCACAGAGCGTATCAAGGCAGTGGATGAAGCAGCAGCTGTGGTTTCCCTACACCCTAAACCACTGCACCAACTTGAGGAATTTGAAAAAAACGACCCTGGCTGTGAAAGGCGGCCAGGGCGGCGAATTGAACCCCCCCAATTGGGATCGACACCAGCGCACCAACTTGAGGAATTTGAAAAAAACAACCCTGGCTGTGAAAGGCGGCCAGCGCGGCGAATCGACTCCCATATTGGGATCCATGCCAGTGCACCAACTTGAGGAATTTGGAAAAAAACAACCGTGGTGTGAAAGGCGGGCAGGGCGGCGAATTGACCCCCACATTCGGATCAACACCAGCGCACCAACTTCAGGAATTTGAATAAAAAAAACAACCCTGGCTGTGAAAGGCGGGCAGGGCGTCGAATTGACCCCCACATTGGGATCCATGTCAGTGCACCAACTGGAGGAATTTGAGAAAAACAACCCTGGCTGTGAAAGGCGGCCAGGGCGGCGAATTGACCCCCACATTGGGATCATGGTAAAAACCCCAAAACCTATTTAAATGGGTTTTGGGATTTTTCCCATGATCCTAATGTGGGCCAGAGTGAACCAGCACTCACGAACGC
>Ga0116229_10003105_pt1 | contig 27237 bp, 13 predicted proteins | sample S1TSphgellanicum_3_FD_87313 | JGI IMG/M metagenome (GOLD analysis project Ga0116229, IMG submission 87313) | Host-associated microbial communities from peat moss isolated from Minnesota, USA - S1T2_Fc - Sphagnum magellanicum MG | ecosystem: Host-associated > Plants > Peat moss > Unclassified... | reverse complement strand
GTGTTCTTGCTCTCGCCTTGCGCGGTGGTTCAACAGAGACCCACACCTGCCCGGATGGGCTCCATACACGCCTTTTTGCTCCCCCAACCCACCTCCCCCCCCCCCCCCCCCCCCCCCCCGCCTCCCCAAAACCACCCACCCAAAAAAGAAAAATTTGCACTCTTTGTGTCCCTCGATCTTCTCAACTCCATTAGAATTTATATCATTATTTTATTTTTATTTTTGCACAAATGTGAAAGGTGATCCAGTGCACAAAGGAATGGAATACCAACCCACCGATTTTATTTTATTTTTTCCAAATTTCTCAACTAGGTCCACTGGCCAGGATCCCAGCGTTAATTAGCATTAAATGGTAACTGACCTAGGTGGGCTCATTTTTACAAAAGTGCTGCTATAAGCGATCACCTGGGAAGTGCTTAGGTCTAGATATGGCTAATTTATTTTTATTTAAAAAATGGCAAAAAAATCCTTTGAAATCACAACATTTTCATGTTTTCTTTCATTTTCTGAAAAAATTCGCCAAGCTGCGAAATTTCGCCCAAAAAATTGGACACCCATTAGGAAAAAATTAAAGCATAGAAAATTGTTTGGACAACTGTCAATTGTTGTTTTTTTAAGGTGCTTGGATGCAATGTTTCTTTCTTCTTTTTTCAATTTTGTGATCTTGCTCAAGTGGCAATCATTTGTAAAAATATTTAGCCAGATTTGGTGATGTTAGAAATATGAAAGGAGAAAAACCTTCAGCACCCTTTCATGTTGTAGGTAGTTGTGATATTTTTTGCTGAATTGTTTTTATTTCATTTTTTGCCAAATTGTTCTTTCTATACTAGGGAATTTTGTGACAGGATTTTTTTTCAATTTTTTTTAAAATGGAGAAAATAAGCCACCAAGAAAATCACTACTTCCATGTGATCTTCAAAGAAATGTAATTAGATTTTTCATTTGAGAGCAAATAATAACTAATAATAAACTTTCTAACATTTCTGGTTCAATTCAAGTTTATTGTAGCTAAGGTTTGCGGTTTAGACTAGTGTTGGCTAGGTAAGAACTAGTTGTTTTGGATTCAAGTATGTGGAACTTATCTGAACCTGAATTCACTTTTGGAAATGGAGTAAAACTGGAACTAAAAGGTTTCATCCAAATTTTGGAATTGGAGTTGAATCAATCTTCAATTTTAAAAGGTTTGAAAATTGAAATGAAACCCCTAGTCTGGTTCCAAGTTGTGATTTTAGTCAAAACTAGATTGAATTTTTCATAGAAACTTAATTGTGATTCTGATTTAGGAATTTAAAATGAATGTTTAGAGTTTAGGTTTTGTGTTTTTTTGTTTATTAATTGTTTTTCTTCACCTATGTGAATAAAGAAACCACTCGTGAGCTTGTAAGTGTGCAGTATTATTTTTATATTGTTTCATGTGTAAGTTGAACACCATTTGCGAATTTGCAAGTGTGCAATATCATTTTTTAAATTATTTTGCGTGAGTCAAAAAAATCACTTACAAGTTTGCAAGTGTGCAATCTTTTTTTAAAAATTTTAAAAAATTAAAGTTTAAAAATAGAATAACTTAGAAATAAGTTTGATATTTTCAAACCTTTGAAATAGCAATTTTTTAAAAAATAAATCTTTTTATTTTTGTTTCATGATTTTTAAAATTTTGGATCTTGTAATATGTAATGTTTAAGTTTGCCAGTGAAAAAAAAATTCATTTGGATTTGAAATTTTCCATCATTTGTAATTTTTTCATCAAATAAAAAATTAAATGTTTCTAAATTTTTGGGTTGTTTTGCATATTGGGACGGAAACCACAAGTTACCTAAAACTAGAGGTTGTGAAATCAGTACCTGAAACTGGTCCAATTTGAAAGTAGGTTGAGGAACCAAGATCGAAATTGCCCTTAAAAAAAAAACCAGAACTGAAATCGAATTCCTATTCTTTAGAAGAAAAACCAAAACCGAGCCAAAACTGGTCCTTTGAAATTTTTAGGCAACCACAGATTACCCCTAGAGGCTGGGAACCGGCCAACACTGGTTTAGACCAATCTTATATATAAATTCACTAAGTCTGTGGGCGGTTGGGTGACTGGGCGTTCTGCTTGCGTTTTCTACGGCAGAACCGGCCCGGCCTATAACTGACCACCGGCTAGCATTTTCTATGGCGGAACCGGCCCGGACGGACGGACGCACGCACGTAGAGAAAAGTGACGGGAAAACTGGACGCGGGAGAAAAGTGACGGTGGACGCAGAGAAAAGTGACGGGAAAAAGATAAGACGACCGTAGGATGGAGAGCTTTCGAGGTCCTGAAACCCAAGTCCTGAGAGTGAAACCCAGTGCCCGTTTATCGAGGTCCTGAAACTCAGGTCCTGAGAGTGAAACCCAGTGTCCGTTTATCGAGGTCCTGAAACTCAGGTCCTCAGAGCCAAATACCAAGGTCCTGAAACCCAATGTCCTGAGAGCCAAATGCAGCAACGCGGGCCTGCAGGCACGGGCGGATTGTGTCCGACCGTCACGGGTACCCACTAGTATTGATAAAGTGCCGACTACTCCAAACTTGCAGTGTTTTTGTTATGATTTCTTTTATCCAGCCAAAGTGGTGATAATCCATAGGAAGATTTAGCCAAATGTGGCTGTAAATAAATATGAAACATAAATCTTTAATCTTTATGTTATATATTATTTGGCTACACACTAAAAACCAAAAAAAGGAAGTCTGGCAATTTTTGGGGATTGCAAACCTCCATAATCACTTCAGTTTGGAATTTTGGAATTTTAATTTCTCTTTTGTTGGCAAAATTTCATGCGTCAATAGAAGTTGCTCCTACGCGACTGTAGGTGTGTGAAACTATTTCCCATAGCATTTCAAGAAATCTCCTAGACCATTTGGTGGGCACCATATATATGTCAATGTTGCTCTTAGGAAAGACAAGGGGGAGATCCTATTGTCTATGCCCCTAATCTTATGAATGCAAGCCACCATGGACATAATGTGCGACCAAACTGCCTCATCCTAGGGCCCTTATTTTGGGTTACCCCCACCAATGGATGAACGTCCATGGACAGGAGACTGATGTCATCTTGCAGGATGGCACGATGGATGATTGTCTTTTGGAAGTCCATGCCTTTTATTATGGCACTGCCTCTAGCTGGGGCTTTATCCTACAGATTCATCTACGAAGCAAAATGGACTCACTTTTTATATTCTACAAGAAACCCTGCGTTTTGCTTTTTGGAGGGTCTAATTTCACCAACTACATGATGAATGGGATGAACGTCAATATCTACTCTTGTCAATTCATAAATACGATAATGTTGGAAACTGGTATATAAATATATTAACTTATTCTTTAAAATGTGATTGTAGTGGCCACTTTTTATTTTTAAAAAGGAAACAGACCTTGTCACTTTCTTCATCTCTGATACATGCTCTCATTTGGAGAAAACATTCTCTCTTAAAAAGACCTTGCATAGAATCACTTCAATGAGTCTTTTTTTTTTATAAATGCAATCACAGTAGTGAGCAGTGCTCTTTTTTTGGAGCGAATTTTCGCTTTTTTCGACAAGAAAATCTGGGATATTCTGAATAAATATGTTTTTCTAGTGTAATTTCAACCAATTTTGCAATTTTTGAGGCAAAATCCGCTAAAATTTTGACATCACAATTTTTAAAAAAAACACTACTGGTGAGCATCCCCAGACAGATTTCACCTTAATTGTCAACACCTATTTAGGGGACCCTTAAAACAATAGATGGAAGTGACAACCAGTGTTGGGTGGGTATTGAAGTTTTGGTTGGGTATCAACCCGAGTAGGCACCCTGCATGGGGTACCCTAACAGTCAGGTATTGGCTCAACAAAAAACCTCTTGATACCCTACCTCAGTATACTTCTCTTCTCCCATACACAGGTGATGCCCTTATACGGGCAGTCTTCTATTTTATAAATTTTGTGAGCTGCATTGGTCGAGCAGGCATTGCACATTGCAAACATGTGCAAGGTACTGAAATTTAGGGTTATAATTTAGTGTTTGATAAAGTTGTAGGTCAGTAATCTACAAAGTTTTTGAGAGTTGTTGCTTTTACACTGACTTGATAGAAGAGAAGATCCATGATAGAAATGGCTTGCAATGGAAAGAACCACCACTGACTTGATAGAAGAGAACATCCATGATAAAATGGCTTACAATGGAAAGGAATGCTAAATTTGTGAAATTATAGACCTACTAGCAACAACTGCATTGATGTTCAGGACTAAGGAATAAGGTAAGCATTCTTACTACAATTGATTATTTTCATGTCTTTTAGTTTTGATTTTCTCCTTTTTTTTGTTGTGTTCAATGCATTATTTTTGGTGCTCTTGTGTCTTTTTTGTGTTGCCAAGTTGAAGTTACCTCATGTTTTATTGTTTTCATCCTATTTTTTCTAGAACAGTAGGATGATAAAATAGGATTTGTTCTAGTAATATCAAGTTTTATTCTTGTTGGCAAACTGGTATTTCGTGTTTCATTGAATTCATCTTTGGTGCTCTAGTATCTTCTTCTTCTCGTCAAGCTAATAAGCTAGTATCTTGTGTTTCGTTGATTTCATCTTTGGTATTTTCATGTCTTATTCTAGTTGTCAAGTTGGTAAGCTGGTATTTCGTCTTTCATCATCTTCAATGTCTTATAGCTTACAAGCTTCAAGTTTTCAACAATTGTTACATCGCAATAGGTTTGTTAGTGTTTCATTGCGTTTTCAAAAATTAGACTATCATGGTTGAGGACCATGATGTTTTTATGAACGACATCAAAGAAGATGCAAACAGAATCGATTTGAATGTAATTAACTATGGTGTGAGCTTTGGTGAAGATGGGGTTGGAGGTGGAAGTGTTGGGCTTGGGAGTGGCGAGCTTGAATTTAAAGCAAATAACAATGAAATAATTATTGATAAAGAACTTGGTGAGGACAACGAGGACATTTTTCAAGTTGAATTACATGCGCAACAAAAACAATTGCTTGTCCAATTGGAATTCAACCAAGAATATTGGCTCATGTGGCAAAGGCCAGCAGATACATGGGTATTTTTTTAATTGAATGACCATAATGTTGATGTTGATTCCTCTCAATATCAAAAAATGAAATGCATTATGTGTCATAGCATGTAACAAGAAAAAAACAATCAAAATTTTACACAAAATTGAAAAGGTTCGATTAAATATAATAAGGACCATGGCACAATTGCCATGAGTCATCATGTTTCTTTTGAACTCTTTATAGTTTTAACCTTATACCGAGTACAATGATGATTTGATGCTACCATGGCACCTGTTGGTCACCAATTAATAAAAAGAAAAATAAACCATTGTTAATTTCTTTACCATTAGAGTGATACCTTACAAAAAAATCGACCCTGTTGAAAAACAATTCTTTGAAGACTTGGTGTTTTACATTGCCAAAGGCTATTGTCCTTTGAATTCGATTCAAAATGTTTAGTTGAGAAGGCTTGTGCATCATTAGTGTAGTCGGGTTGTCTTTGCTAATAAGTAACAATTCACTAGTGATATTATCCCTAACATGGTTTGTAAGACCATGGAATGCCATGTTCTTCCTACGCTTGTTAAAGCCACCACAATTACATCCACGTTTGATTTATGGATGTCCCAAGCAAGATTTGACACTTTTACACATGTTGTTAATTACATCAATAAAAAAATGGCAGCCATGTCATACTACAATGGGCCTTTTTGAGGTTCATGAAACAATGGGGTTTGCATTGGCTATGCAATTAAAATACTTACTTGCTCGATATGAGTTGTTGGACAAGGTATTATCATATGTGAAGGATGAGGGTGTTAATTTGAGCACCTTCATAATGGCCTTAACGAATATTATTTCTTGTGCTCCACTCATGTTGCCACAACCTTATGCTACCATTTACTATGGGCATGCCATGTCTAAGTTTATCAATATGTTACAAATGATTTCAAGGTGTGTAATGGAACGTGAGAGATTTCAATTAAAACTACTTAATCGTCTCTACAGAAAACAATTGCCTGGACCAAGAAAAATGGGAGGGCCAAGCAAGAGTGAAGGCTAAGACTAGTAGAGATTCCAAGCATTACTTTAAAAAACTAAAAACTCATGCCAAGTTTCGATTTGCCTCCAAAATGATTTTATTCAAAATGACACTAAAGTTTTAAAATGCTAGAAATCTTTGTTATTCAAAGAAAACCATTGCTTTGCAAAACAAAATACCTACTCCCCAAACATGGGCTATGGCACAGAAAGTTTTTTAAATTATGACACTAGTAGCCACCCAATGTGTCTTGAACTAGTCTCATAGATAATGGTTAATATTATCTAATGTCATTTTTACTATTATCTCTATGATTATTGGCATGTGTACCAACAATTATATTATGGCTAATCATGAAATCTAGGTATATGGGCCAATAGATTTTGGTTTTGTTTGTTTAAAGTTTCTAGTTAAGTGTTTTACCTTGTAAAAAAATTGCGAATTTAATTGCTTGATTATGTTTGTGGAATTATAGGTTGGAGACTTTGACTTAGAATTGATGCATCTTGGGCATTACATGCAAGTTGAAGTTATTGGTGTGTTGAGGTCATTTTTTATGTTTGACCCAAGCTTTAAGAATTTGCAACTCATTCAAGAATACAATGGCCTTGAATTAGCCATGCAAGTTGTTAATTATGATCAAGAAGTTTTGATGCCTTTGTTGTTGATTGTCTACAAGGCTTTAACACCAATTGCTATGACTATTCATGACCCTACTACACTTAATGTATTTGAACTAAAGGTCTTTGGATCTTTGGCTTCCATTAAAAAAACTGCATTCGGCCTTCTTAGAGTTGGATTATCACTTTTTTTAAGTCCACTACAGTGTCAATAGATGCTTTCAATCCTTTTACTTGGTGGGTAAAACATGAGTAACAATGTCCCAATATTAAACGTCTTGCCCAATAAGTGATGGGTATTGTCGATTCATAGATTGAAACTAAAAGAATTTTCAATATGGCTAGTATCATCACAGGTTCGAAACGTTATTGGCTTGGTATTGAAAATTAAGGTAAACTAATTCTAATCATGAAAAATTGGCCAAATGATCCTAGATTTGGGTGCGCAAATGTTGAACCTAAATCAATTGAAAAATACATAGACATTGAAAATGGCATGGTGTTAGAAAATGAAACTCATTTCTTATGTCAATTTGTTTGAAGAAGATTAACTTTTTGTATGGTTGAAAAGTGAAAAATATGAAAAACAAAAGGGGAAGTACCCAATTGCATCTATGTTTTCGTTTCCAATATTGTTTTAATTTGTTGGGTGCAAGTACATTAACCTTAATTGTTGTCTATGTTTTTTTTATTTTTCTGGTTGCAAATATCTTAATTTTAAGGCCAAAGCGCTTCAATGATGAGCAAAGGAATAGTATGAAAGTCCTTGAATTGTTTCAAAGCATCACATGAAGTTAAAAGGTAGATTTTTGGTGTCATTTGGGTTGTTTACTCCAAGTACATGTGCTTGTTGTTTGTATCTATGTTAGTATCTACATGAATCAATGTTTTTCAATTTCTATTCCCACTTGTCAAGTGTTGTCTAATTGAAGGACATGAATGTATTTGTTGTGGGATGTCTTATGTTAACTTTTATTTTTGACATTGGGGTTTTTTATGGTTGTTGTGGGTTGTTTTCAACTTTTACTCTTCACCTTGTGGTTTCTTGTCTAGCTACAAGTTGTCTTCAACTTTTATTCCTAGCATTGGTGGATGTGAAGTATGTCATATTGTATGTTGTTTAGGTATGTATATCATTAAATTTTTAAGTGCTGGAAACATATGGGTTGCCAAAGTTGATGGTGAGAGTGGCTTGCTTCTATGTATGGTGTTTGAGAATCTAAGAGAGCACTCTACGCCCACCACTCAATCTCCTATCAACTTGCTATGATTGTAGTTGAAGGCAACCACTTATGTGGACCTCAACAATTCTTCTGACATTCACAATTCCATGGAATGTTAAGTGTAATGATGTAGTTATGAGGTTACAATCTTGTTAGTTAGTAATAGGTTTATAGTATATAAATTTTTTTGTTAAAAGACATGAGGTTTTTGTTATGTGATAGTTTCACACTCAGATTTGTACTCTCTAGATCAATCAAACTTGGTGTTTTTTGCTTGAAAACACTATCCATTATGAACTTGCTTGCATTTATGTCCAGCAGCCATCACCTTTTTTTATATCTATTATGCATGCATGTCTAAAGAAAAATTTGTCTTGTGTTTATGCCCAGTGAGCTTATGACCAATTTGTCAATGCACATGCCTGGGTTTATGACCAGCAAGCATCACCCTTTTTCCATATCTATTATGCATGCCCATACGAAAAAAAACATGTCCTATGTTTATGCCCTGTGGGCTTCAGTTTGCCAAAAATATTCTTATGCTCAGGCCTGCCAGGCTTCATCTATGAATTTTTTCATTAATACCCTGCCTGTCCGGTATAGTTGAAAATAGATACCCGCCCAACATTGGTGACAACACCCTCCCCAAGATTTGTTTTTCGAAATTTGGCGAATTTTAATTTAAAAAGGGAATTTGTCACAGAGAAAAACAATCCTTCTTTTTAGTGTGGCCTTTTTCGGCCAAAAAAATGACTGTGACTTCAATATCTGCTATGCAAATAGCACACTATCCCATGCATATAAAAATGATTCATGGTTGGGAGATCCCTCACTAAAGATCCTCTCTCGATCTTAGTGAGAACAGCTCTTTCTTCACTCATTCCGAAGAGGCCACTGGCCCACTTCATGGACCTGCGACATTGGGATAAGTAACGGAAAGAACTTTTTAATTTCATCTCTTTTGTTCAACGTACCTCCCCAGTGAGTAGTAGGTACTTCATGTTTGAATTTTCAGTAATCTGACAAAACCCTTTTTTGAAAAAAGTAGATTCCTTTCGACATTTGAGGGTCTCTTTCCATTAGGTTGCTATGATGTGTCGTGATCTCAGCAGCTTAATGACAAGTCAAGGACATAGACCTTGTTTCTTGTTCGTTGGATGGATAGGAGCTTTCCACTAAAGAGCTGCAACTGCATGGAAAATATGTAATTCATCAATGTTACAAACTCTCAGAACACATTCCCATACACATTCCCATCAAACAGACAGACGTTACTTTGTGATGGGCTTGACTTCAAGCTTTTACACTGTAAGCATTTTGTCAATGCATGACTTGTGAAGCTGCGAGGTGACTAAATTTCAGTAATTTTTTTTGACTAGATTATTGATGGTTCACGAACGCATGTCTAATCCAACATTCAATTTTTAAATCAACTTTTAAACATAGGACACAAGCCAAATTTGAACCTTCCCACCTTCTTCGCCATACATCAGGCCTTATTAAGCATTCAATCACGAAATCATGTGATGGGTGATGTTGACATCCAAATACATGTGAACATTAACTTAATTTTAAATATGTATTTCAGAAATTCAAGTATAATGCCTTTAATAATGAATAATTTTCAAACTTTTTTTTTTTCATAAATGTATTCAATTTCTGAAATTTTCTATTTTCATGTGTCAATACATTACATATTAAGTAAATATATTTTGAAATTGGCTAGAAATTCGAATAATTTTTGAATTATTTTTTATAAAGTAATCTCATAATTAGATATAATTCAATATTTTTAAAGTTCAAATGTCAATACATATACACTAATTTCAAATATTTATTTAAAAAATTCCATGTAATGTTTTCTTATCAAATGAATTTAATCTTATAATTTTTAATGAAATTAATTCCAGATGTGAAATACATAAATATGAATTATTCTACCATTTCCTTTTCTTTTAATATTGATAATAATATAGTTTCATAATGGAGTTGATTGAAAATGTTTTTAAGGTTGTTATTTTATTTTATTTTATTTTTCTACTTAGTCTTTAAAAAATTCATTTGTTACTAAATTTCCAATGAAAAATTTTAGTCAACTCAATATTTCTTACACCTTAAGTCTAAAAATTTATAAAACCATCTCCATCGAATCACACTCATTGAGTTCTTTCCAAAAACACCAAGAGTGTGCCCCCAACTTCCTTAGCTTAAGTGTCAAATCCAACTTTCATTCTCACAAAAATTTGAAATTTCATTTGTTACTAAATTTCTAGTGACAAACATAATTTATTCAAAATTCAATATCTTTTACATATTAGGTCTAAAAATTACAAACCACTTCCATTGAATCCTACTCATTGAGAGATGTCAAAAAACACCAAGAGCACATCAAAATTATTTTTCCTAAATCTAATCTCCAATTTTCATTTTCATTAAAAGTTGAATTCTCATTTTTTACAAAATTTCAAAAAATAAAAACTATTCAAGATTTAATTTCTCCTACTAATCATTGACAACTTTACAAATATATCAAAAGTGTGCCCCAATTGCTCAAAAAAAATCTATTTTGATTTCATTGAATTTTTAAAATTAAAATTAGTATTTAATAACTTTTGCACCATAGGTCCAAAAATTCAATGCACTCTTATTTATTGAGAATTTTCCAATGGTACCAAGAATGCAAGAGAAGGTGCCATGGTTTGGGAAATTTGACATAACAAAATAATGAAAACAATTAAACAAATTTATTTAATAGTAAGATCATTATAAACAATAATTAAAAACATGAAAGCTATACTATCATTTCATTTTTTTAGTAATTAATGTTTTAAACTAATTATATATTTTTCAATTTTAATGTTACCACATAATTAAATGTTTTGTATTTGGACCATTGATTTCAATCACACTAATCATAGTAATCAAATTAAACAATTCTACATGGGTGCCACATTTATCATGTGTAAAATATAATGTTTGATTTGACAAGATACATAGAAATTTTAGTCATAATGAACATACCTTGTTTTGATGTCACTCCAACTAAACACATTTAATCATTTCAAACTAATACCTTTGATTTTATAGTTGCATGAAAACATGGTAAAGTGTACAATTAAAAGTACTTGCCAATTTACTTGTTACATGAACAAAAAGTAGGACCAAAACTCATCACAAATTTTAGACATTCAATCATTTTAGTTGAATGATAAATAACAAGATACTTCTTCATTATTATGCATTAATTTTTAAATTTTGCATTGTAAAAGTAGGTTTAAAGTAGCTTTTAAAACCTACTTTTTGCAATGTAACATTTGATTCAAGTATGTGCCAAATATATTTTACCAAAGAGAAAGTAGATTTGTTTTTTAGTGAGGCCTTTGACTATACAATGATCTTTATGCTATAATTTCATACATGTATATTTCATTAAATTTTCTAATGAAAAAGTAAGTTTCAACACCATGTTGACTAGTCAATTTCAAACGTATTTATTCCCTATTTTAAAAAATTCCAAAGTTTTTGAAATTTTGTAGTTGATTCATAATAAACCAAATTGAGGGCTCAATAGTTTTAAAATAAAGTTTAAGTAAAATTTGAATTTACTTTCTTGTGTTTTTGTGAAAAGCTACTTCTTTTTTAACTTGATTTTTTTTAGCAACTTTTTTTGTATATGTTACCATGTTTTCACCCAGTTAGTTTATTCACAATTACACTAGCATAAAACTTATGTTTTGTAATAGTGTAACCTAAATAGGCGAATAGGTGGCTTAGGTAGGTAGGTAGGTAAATGCGTAGGTACATTAAGTAGGTGGGTAAATAGCCAAAATAGGTTCATAACTGAAATAAGTAGACCCTTTAGTTAGGCACAAAGTCTTTAAATGCAATTTAAAGATAAACCATCATCGAAATTTTGGAAAGTTCATTCCTATTTTTGAAATTTGGGTTCTAGTTGGGGAATTTTAAAGATAGTTTAAAAGTGGAGGTGAAACCATTAAGTGAAAATGAAAGGGGCCTTAAAACTAAAGGTTAATTTGTAAACTTTTTTAATTTTTGCAAGGTGTAACTTTGGCTTCCTATGTTTAGGTTATGCCTACATTTGTGCCATTTTTTATCATCTTTTTCATTTAACTTCAATGAGGTCTTTCAATTCTTTCATTGAATTTATTCCATGGGTCAATTGGCCAAATGAACTAATACCTATAGTGGTACCTTCACCTTTTTTAATAAGGCCCTTTTGATGTTATGATGTGTCATGGATATTAAAAAATTAAAGAAATTTCTACAAGTTTTCAAAAACATCCTCGAAGAATATTTTTATAAATTTTTATAAGTTTCCAAAAAGATCTTTTTAAGAATATGCTTAGAAATTTTTAGAACACATAGAATAAATGAAAGCTTTTAAATAGGATAATAAATTAAAGTTTCAAAAAGATGTACTTAAAATAATTTCTTTTAAAAAATAGTTGGTGAAAGCTTCTTAAAAACATGGTTAAGAAAGTTTCTAAAAGGTTATCTAGTAAAAACTTAAAGAAGGATTAGTTGAGAAAAATGCCAAAAGGTTAATATGATATTCTAAAACGTTCCATTGGATAGTAAAAGAAAAGGTTTGGAAGGTGCCATCCTTCAATTTCACAATACGAATTGTGTCCCTTGTACTCCTATTCCATTTCATGCTTAACATGCATCATGTTTTGTTCAAGTAATAAATTTGTTTATTCATGTTCATTGTCAAATTTCTTGTTTGTTAATTTTTTAGTTTTTTCCAAGGTATATATTTATCTTGTCCAAGTGACAATTTGAAAAGATTATTTATTGGTTTTTCAAACATTTTGGTGAATCATAATGGAAGATTTCATCCCCATGATTGTTTCAACATTGCATAATATTCAACAACAAATTCAAAAAATTTATGAAACAAACATCCAACTTTTAAACAAATTGACCTCAAGTTTTAACTCAAAATTTACATAACTTGCAACATCAAATCCAAGAGCTTTGCAAAGCCAATGGGAGCTATTGTGAAATTTCGAATCCCATTCCACTTCCACAACAATGTATAACCTAAAGTTAATATGCCTAAAAAGTTCGATAGAATGAGGTCAAAATTTTGAAATTTTATTCAAAAAGTTCATATCCTCATCCATTTGCAACCCAACAACTAATAGCCCAATAGAGTTTTCAAAGTCAAATTAATTGGGATGTTACTTTTAGGAATTGCCTTGTCATGGTTTGCACCATTGTTTGAAAAACTTGAACACCAATCATTACAATGTTCAATGAGTCCTTTTGAAAACTTTTTATTCATTGGATATATTTCAAATCAATTCATATCTTCCAATGATATATTAGGAACCTTACAATTTAAAAAATCTTATATTTTCAACACCAAATTAAATAACCACTTCTAAATGTGAAAAACTAAACAAGCATTACACTTGTGGTTCTTGTTTATGTGACTACACCCGAATGCAATAACCATTCAAACCCATTTACAACCTCTCTCAAAATGAATTGGTGAAACTACAAAATTAAATCAATGAAAATCCTTTCCAGAACTTCATACAACATTCAAAATCACCTACAAGTGCACTAATATATTTTGTGAAAAAAAAAAATGGGATCCTCCACATGTGTGTGGATTACTGTGATTTCAAATCACCATAAAGAATTATTATCTTTTACCATTTATTTTAGGGCTTTTCAAGCAACTTGATTAAGCAAAAAAATTCACAAAAATTGAAGTGAAGGGTGCTTACAATCTTGTACACATAAATAAACTAATGAGTGAAAAAACAATGTTTTACACAAGGTATGGCCATTTCAAAGACAAGTCATGCCTTTTGGTCTTATGAATGCCCCTATAATTTTTTAATGCATAATGAATGGCATATTCAAACAATTCCTAAACAACTTCATGGTCATCTAAATGAATGACATCTTGAATTTTTTTTTACATCTAGAAAAACTTTTTAAATATGTACATATTGTTCTCAACAAATTTCTCAAGAAAAAGTTGTATGCCAAATTGTAAAAATGTTTTATCATCACTCAAAAGTAGAATTCTTGGGAACTACATGATCTTCAACAATGGCTTCTCATTGGATCAGAAATAAATTCAAATTGTTAATATCACCATTATTTGGCAAACCTCATTTTTAGTTTGCAATGTTTCATGTTTCTTGGGATTTGTAAATTTTTATCAAAGATTATTCAAAAATTGTTGTTCCTTTGACACAACTTACAAACAATGACAAATTCAAATGGAATATTAAAGATGTTGTAAAAGATTTCAAATTTTTAAAAAATACTTTCACAACAATTCCCATTTTAATTCATGCAAACCCATCAAAACCATTCTTTCTTGAAGCAAATGTTTCAAATTTTGTTCTTGGTGTTGTATTATTTCAGTATGCAAGTGATGAACAACTACATCATGTTGGATTCCATTAAAAGTTCTTAGTGATCAAAATAAAATATGAAATTCATGACAAAGATTTTTTGGCTATCCAAGCTAGATACATTATCACACCACTCACATCTCACTTCAAAACAAGGAGACATTGCTTTCTACCAGTAAAAGTCCATCATCTTAAAGCTGGAATAATTGTGATTTATGTTGATAGAAAACAAAAAACCTAATGATAAAAAATTTCTTGAATAAATATGAAACAACCCTCAAGATGATTTTTTTGCAAAGGATTTGAAACAACATTTACCTCACAAAAATGATGACGACAATATTTCTGAATTTGAATAAATGTTTTATTTACTACAAAGGGTTTTTTAATGTTCCACCAAGGCCAACATAATTACACATCTTCCAAACATGTCATGATTTTCCATATGTAAGAAATTTTGGAGTAAACAAGACCATTGAGTTTGCTTCAAATGATTTTTTATGGCCACAAATGTGGAAGTTTATGAAAGAATTCATTCACACTTGTGAATCCATGTTCATATCTTTTTATGGATTTCATCATAAACTTTTGCATTCTAAATCCTACAACTCCATTCTTGTTGTGGTTGATTGGTTAACAAAGATTGCACACTTTATTTGAACCACCAAGATTTCAATAAGTGAAGGTATTATAAAACTTTTCCTTGAAACATATCACTAGAAGAAAAATCAAAATTTGTGACTAGTGTTGATGACTAATTTTTAGACATAAACGACATTTTGCCAATATTTTCACATTAGTTGTTTAAAACAAGTCGCAAGTGACATGATGACAATAATGACATCATCAATTTTTTGATGAAATCTATGGTCGATGAATATAAGGGACCTTTGACCAAATTGTATAAATACAATAACTTATGCGACACAAATATGTGATTATAGTTGTAACTATTTTGATAACCTATCAAAATTTGCCATGTGGCACCTTGTGAAATAGGTAAGTAGGTTGATAGTCCTAAGTAGGTAGGTAGGTTAAGCCATGTTACACTTATGATAAACTAGTGCACGTGGCACCTAGGTTTGATCATGTTACTTAACCTAGGTCATGCCACATGCCACCTTAGGCTAGGTTATCCCATGTGCCACCTAGGTTACATTATACCACATGGCACCTAAGCTAAATTTATGCCATGTGGGACCTAGGCTAGGTTATGCCACATGGCACCCGACTCAAATTTATGTCATGTGGTACCTAGGGCATACTTAGGCTCCAATAGCCTATGTGGCACCTAGATTAAATCCTATTTCATTTCTTATTTAGCTTTTTGGGTTGAATTTCTTTTATTGGCTCATCCCAAACGGCATTTCCATTCTAATGTTTTTGTGGTTTTAGTGCACCTCTTTATATAGTTTAAAAAATTGAAGTGGAAGACAAGGCCATGTGGAATAAACAATTTGGTTGCAACCTAGTTGCAACTTAATCACAATTTAGTTGCAAGTATTACATGCATTCCCTATTAAATTATTAATGGGGTTTTCAATATTCCCTAGTCCCATCAAGGTTGCTTGAATTTTTGCTTTTTGTAGTAATAGGTTCAAAAAAATAGTAGCAGGTACATTCAAAGTAAAAATCTAAATCCTATGTACACTTATAAAGCAAATGTATTCAAATTACAAAACTTTCAAAAATATATGATTGAAAACAAGAATGCTCCATTCTCCATTTCAAGGTTGGCAAAAAACAAAAAATAAAGAATCCAATGTTCATCTATTTCTCTTTTCCTATTTATATACAAGATATTTTAGAATTTAAACAATCTAAATATACCATTTAAATAGTCATTAGCCAATATGCACACTAACAATTCCAAAAATTAGAAATTAATTGTCTATTAAAACTATTTGTTTTGTAGACTATTCATTCTACCAACTACTAGTTCTACCAACTATCGGTTCTATAGACTATTAGTTGAGTAACTATTTGTTGACTTGTCACCTAACTTGCTATTATGTCACTTAGGTTTTGTAATTGGTTAGGTTTTGTCACTTATTAGGGCAAATCACGTGTTATAAAAATCACGTGTTATAGGTCTAGTAATAATTATTTAACTATTTATCTACTTAACTACTACCTACCTACCTAGCCTAGTTTTTAAAGTACTATCTACCAATTAATACTTAACTTTGCCAAACAACTACTTATTAATTTAATTGACTACCTATAAATAATTCATGTAATCTAACTATTAACTAACATGGTCTACATTGCACTAAAGCCTAGACCACCTATGTCGTGTGGCACTGAGGCTAGCTAATTTGTTATTATTATTTTGATTATTATTTCACTTTATTATAGATATTATTAACTATAATAATCCATAATAGTTAATAATAATAAATTAAAAATGTATAAGTCTAGTAGGCATAATTACCCTTTAATAGTAATTATTGTAATAATATCAATTTCCAAAATCAAATAATAATTTTCAGGATTCAAATATGAATTTTCATATCAAATCAAAAAATTTAGAATTCAAATATCAATTCTCAGATTAAATATAAAATTTCATATTCAATTCTTTTTTTGAATTTAAATAATAATTTTCAGAGTTCAAATATCAATTTTCAGATTCAAATAGCAATTTTTGAAGTCAATAAAAAATTTCAGAATTGAAATATCAGTTTTCAGATCAAATAACAATTTTTGAAATCACATAACTATTTTCCAAATTTAAATATCAATTTTCAGATTTAAATAAAAAAATTTGAAGTCACATAACATTTTCAGAATTTAAATATCAAATTTCAGATTGAAATAACAATTTTTGAAGTCACATAACAATTTTCAGAATTTAAATATCAATTTTTAAATTCACATAAAAAAATTCAGAACTCAAATAACAATTTTCAAATTCAAGTAATATTTTTTGGAATTAAAATATCAATTTGCAAATCTATTCAAATAGCAATTTAAAAAATAACTATGGTGAAAATTAACATGGTGACTATTTGTAACTAATCGAATAGATCAACTTATTCATGGATGGAAATAGACTTAAAAACCATGCAGCCCATAGAATGAAAGCATCAATAGTCACAACGTAATCACATCAAAATCATAGCAATGACCAAAAGTTTTGAAATTTGATCCTACAATTGCAAATACTATCAAAGCTACTCATAAACAACTAATAGTCACATGTAATTGCAAATAGATTGGTTATATTTTGATTGATTTCTACTAGTGTTATACATGTCACATGGCTTAGGTGAATACATGGTTCAATGATTCATTTTTTATAGATAAGCATTCCATACAAATCCTTAATAAATTTTTGAAAAGTGATCAAATGGACATAGTTATTAATTAAAAAATTTTCATTATTGTGATCTTTGATTACCAAATGTTCACCGTTTGACAAAACCTCTTAAACCTTCTACTAGAAATCATGTCATATGCAATCAAGCATTCTGCAACTTGTGTGTAATTAGTCATCATTTACAACTATATCAATCATGCTTGCAACTAAAAAATTGTCACAATATCATTTTTAAGCTAATATATTATCTATACTACCTATAGATAGTTCTATGCTAATATATATACCTAGTAACTTATTTAGACTAGTACACCTAGTGCTAGTACAATACATTAATTAGCTTACCTACCCTACTAGCTAGAGTAGGGAATTATTAATTACTAACTATAATGATAATACTAATAATAATAATGTAATTAAAAACCCTATCTTACAATTAACTATAGTGACAATAATTATAATTATATTAATTATTAGTAGAGATATTAATAGTTAATATTATAATTTATAATGTTAATATAATATTTATCTATTAGGTAGTAGTTGCACATTAGGATGTAAATTAATTTTTTTTATCCCATATTGTTTATCTTACCTTCCAAATTTGTAAAATATATAACTAGGTGCACTAGAAGTATTATAAAAAATATGACATTTGGGATGAACCAATAAAAGAGGTTTGGTCCTAAATGTTAAACCCAAAATAAAATAGGATCATCCCAAATTTCCTTCTTACTTAGCTAGTTAAACCTACCTAGGTTTAATACCTATCTATGTACCTAGGCCTAGTTACTTACCTACCTTTACTTAGGCCTACCTACATACCTATTTACCTATTCAAATGCCACATGTTAACATTCTATCAACCCTAAGTTGGATGATTTAAATTAAATTAATTAAATATCAAAATAAGTATTAAAATTACCATGTATCACAAAAATAATTAGTTGAAACCATAGACACATGTCACAATACAAAAATGGTTTATTTTTATTGCATGTAGTAGCATCTTATATATGTAACTAACCCTCCATGAATATGATGTAACCATTTTCAATTGGTCTTTAGTAGAAGGTTTTGATGATTATTGTTAGTTGTGAGGGCCATTGAATGTTCTTCCTTATGAACAACAACCATCTTATGTGGCAAAAACTATGTGATGCATTTAAAAAAAAAATCGTAATTCATTTCCATCATTCCTTGTGAAATGTGTCACTAAATGAGGGGTAATGTTGCAAAAAGTAAACAACAAGAGAAGATTTTTAAAGTTTCTAAAAAGATTTTTGAAATATATACTCAAAAGTTTTAAAAAGATTTCAAAAAGATTCTTGAAGAATATGCTTGGAGGTTTTAGAAGTTTTCACAATATATCCTTAAAAAATATGTTTAAAATTTCGTAAAATTTTTTATAATTTTTTTTGAAGAATATGATTAAAAATTTGTAAAAGTTTCTAAAAAGATCTTTGAGCAATATGCTTAGAAGTTTTTTAAACACATAAATTAATGGAAGTTTTTATAAGAATAAGATAATTAATGAAATTTTTTAAAAGATGCATTACACCAATATGTGTCCAAATTTGTTTTTTGTTTTATTAGATTTTGAATGAACTTGGACAATGATGGTGAAAGTGGTTAACCTTTTAATGAACAAGGACTAATTGTTATGGACAAATGAATTCACCAATAGTTAATTCAATAAGTTAACCTCCTAATTCATAAATTGGCTAAGCATTCAGGAACCCAAAATTAAGTTAGGTTAGGAACTTAAGGTAGGCACCTAGGAACCCAAAATTAGGTTAGATTTGAACCTAGGTTACACACCTAACCTATGCTACCTAGGCCACCTAGCTTAAATTAGGAACCTAGGTCATTTAAACCCATTAACTTAAGGTGCAAATGTGAACTACTCATCTCCCTTCACCTCCATGCTTAAAAAATAAACCTTTTACGATTGAACCATTATTTAAATAACTGATATGATTTATCATCACATATTATTATTCACATTCTTTTTTTAACCTAATTAAGTATCTACTTTAGATTATTTAAAAACTAATGTAAACTACCATAGGTTCGGTTTCTAAGTTAGTTTTTGGTTATTCTTAAGCTAGTGTAACCTATTTTAAGCTATTCAAGTATATGTGTGAATTACCATAAATTAGGTTCCTAAGTTAGTCTTAGGTTATTCTTAAGCTAGTGTAGCCTATTTTAAACTATCCAAGTATATGTGTGGCCTACCATAGATTAGGTTTTTATGTTAGTCTTAGATTCTGATTAAATTAATGTAGGTTCCTTTAAATTATTTTTAGGCTACCATAAGCTAAGATTTTAGGTTATTCCTAGGTTATTTTTAAGCTACTGTACAAAACTATTTTAGGTTATTTTATCCTAGATTATTCTTGGCAATTTTGAGTTATTTTAAGTTATTATATACCCTAGGTTATTTCAAGTTATTTCAATATTTTTTTATTATAATAAATTATTTTAGGTTTTTTTTTGTTATTTTTAGCTATTCTAAAATTTTCTATCCTAAATTATTTTAGGTTATTCTACCCTAAGATTATTTTTTATTATTCCACCTTTGGTTACTCTAGATTATTGTACCCTATTTTTTTTATTATTATTATATTTTATTTCGCTTTAATGTTTTAAAACTATTGTATATTATTTTAGCCTAGGTGATTTTCAATTATTCTAGGTTATTCCACCCTAATTTATTCTTCGTTGTTATTCCATTTGTTATTTTAGACTATTATAATTTATACCTTAAGCTATTTTAAAGTTATTTTAATCTATTCCATTTTAAGCAATTATGGGTTATTTTACTTTAAACTATTCATTATTTCAATTATTACACCTTGAACTATATTCACTTATTTTAAACTATTGCCCATTAGGTTATTCTTGGCTATTCTACTTAGGCTATTTTCAACTATTATAAATTATTGGATCTTAAATTATTTTATTTTATTTTTGTTGTTATAAGTTATTCCACCTAGGTTATTTAAAATTATTTTACATTAAATTATTTTTTATTATTTTAAGTTGTTTCACCTTATATTATTTCAAGATATTTTACTTTAGGTTATTTTATGTTAATTTATTTTTCAATTATTCTACATTAAGTATGTTTGATTATTCTAAATTATTCCACTCTAGAAGCTATTATAAGCTATTATACCTTAAATTATTTTAATATTATTCTAAATTAATTTTCCATAAATTATTATAAGTTATTTTACTTTAGGTTATGTAAACTTAAACTAGGGTATAACGTAAAGTAGTTTATGATACAATAACTTAAAATAATTTAAGGTGGAATAACTTATAATAGTCGAAAATATATAAGGTTCAATAGTTTAAAATAACTTAAAGTGAATAAACATAGGGTGGAATAATTTATAATAACTAAAAATAGTTTAGGGTAGAATAGTAAAAAAAAAATAAATTTAAATAAATTAGGGAAAAATAAATTAAAATAAAAAAGAATAACTTAAAGTATAAATTAGAGTACAATAGCCTATGGTATTTAAAACAATAAAATCAATAAAAATCCATTTATTACAGTGAATCACCTCAATTAATAATTAATTATGTCAATTAATTCTAAAACATGATGATTACATAATGATCTTATAATGACATAACTTTAAGCAAAATGAAATGACTAAGGTGGGGTGAAGTTATTTCGCTTTTAAGGTCCCATAATCATTTAGGTTACTAAATTGAACTTCACTTTTGGATTAGTGATGTGATTAAAATAATGATTGAAAAAAGTTTTAAAAAGGTGTCATTCAAGAAATTTTTTAAAAAATTAATATGATTTACTAGAAGATTCCATTGGATAGTATAAACAAAGGTTTGAAAGTCACCACCCTTCAATTTTGCAAACACTGATTGTGACATTTGTATTCTTAGTCCATTTCATGCTTACCTTGCATCATGTCTTGTTCAAACAATAAAATCGTGTAGTTCATAAAATTGTGTAGTTCATGGTTATTGTCAAATTTATTGTTTGTTTTCTCCAAAATATATATTTGTTTTGTCCTTGATATGATGTATATTACAACCCTAACCTTAAGTTCACAACCAATGTTGGGGCACCGAAAAAAAATGTAGATTGAAGGAGTGTCTTGGGTTTACATACACTCCCACAAATGTAAAAAAATGCGAAGGAAACGATTCCCAAAATCATTTCGGGATTTAAAATCTTAAAAAAGGTCTTGAAATTTTGGAACAAAAGTGCAAATACTAAACATGGTTAAAATTGGGCCTGAAATAAATCATTGGAAAGGTCTTGAAGTGACAATATAAACAATGAACTTGCATTTTCCATTTGGAACTATAATTAAAAATTATGACAGAAAACAAGCTTAAATCAAATTGACAATTTGATTGTCCACTATTAAAACCTAAGTAATAGTGGGTCAAATGACCTCCAATCAAAACATGTTACACGGTGATGGAAAGATTTCATTGAAGGTTAGAACTTTGCAATTTGAAGCTTCACAATTGGAGTTCATATGAAGGGAGTTATACCTCACAAAGTTGCAAAAGTCACAACTTGAAAATCTCGGGACCATTTTGATGTAGCTTCTATTGTCACTCATAGAATATATTACAAGGAAGGTGGTAATTGCTTCCCAAATTTGGGCCATGTGAGTGTAGTGAATCCAAATCAAGTCACTAACCCAAAGTTGGCTCCATTTGTATTAACCTCTTACGTTATTTGACTTATGCAAATGACTTATATAAGGTGGCCATGATGATCACATTGCTCTAATCTCATCTTGGATCTCCCACACACTTTTTTTCTAGTGCAAAGAGTTAAAGAGCATGTTCACAAATATTTCTTTATTCTTTTCACTATTGCCATATTGGGAGTGTACCCAATACCTCAAGGTGAACTTAGGGGTGTGTTAATATAATAAAATATTCAGAGAATATTTTATTAAAATTGAAAATATTCTGAATAAATTTTCATATTTCAATTGTTAACACCTTATTTATATTGAAATGAATTATAATATTTATTTATCTATTTAGTTGCACCACTAGAAAAAAAAAATCATTTACAACTAATTTTTGTATTTAAAAAATGTTGTTTACAATTGGAAAATATTATTTATAATTAATTTTCAATTACAAATGACAATTTTGAGTTGCAAAGCAGAAAATGCTTTTTCTTCCAGTGCTTTCTTTATTTTTTGCACATTATTTGAAAAAATTGGAAGTAACCTTCCCTAGTTATTATCATACCCATTTAGGATGAGTTGTAAAACTATACTCTTCACACCAGCCTAAACCCTAAAATCTCTTGATTTCACTTCACATGATATGAAGCTTGCACAACGACAATCTTATTTTTGGGTGGTGCAAAGATCTGAAGAGATCATCATTGCCACCAGTTCTGGTTATTTCAGAAACCTCAAAGAACCCACAGTTTTCATGAAAGAACTGATAAAGAACCAGTGGTTATAAAGGCAATTAGTTGATATTCATTTGTTTGTTATAAGCCTTTAAACATGTATCAAACATAAGCACTGTGCATCCATGTGTGGAAAAAGAGCAGAAGAAAACAAAATTGCTGGTCAAGGAAATTGTGACAGAAAAAGAAATAGCAAGAAAACCTTAACAATTACCAGTTCATCAGTGCGTACACCACTCTAGATTGAAAGTGGGTGTTTGCTTCCCAATAATATGAAGGTTCTTTCAGAGAACCAAATCTCTAACAAGTATGCGAACTAATTATATACTATGAGGTTGTCACATTTCAAGACCTTGTACACCTGTGGTACAAGATATCAGAAGCTCAAAGTGAGACTCTGTATTGCACATCTTACAAACACACCTTTAAATTCCTCATTATACAAAGAGCACGACAGAAACAAAAGGCAAAAAGACCCTGGCACAAGACAGTGCAGAAATAACCAGCTGAGAAAACCAACTAGAATTTTGCCATGATTGCAGCTAGCTCACTTTCTGTAACCCACTTCCAGAAATGGTTTTTCACACCAACAGCTGTTGAATGTGCACTCAAGTTCCCATTCCCTGATTCATTTACCAGTGCTCCCCCATTGGTGTGATCTCCTCCTTCATCCTCCTGGCTGGAGAATTCGGTTGCAGGAAGATGTTTCACCACAGCAATCATTGTGTGGAGAACATATTGCGTCAATAGCCCTGGATAGGAGAACGAATCACGTTCTTGCTCATCTCGATGGTATGACTCTGGCAGCATTTCGACTCGTTCTGGTGCACCCAATTCACACCCAAGCTCCTCAAATATGCCCCGCCTACATGCATCATCCACATTTTCTCCAGGTCGCATCTTCTCAGATAAAGGTCGATTTCTTGGCCGTATCCTTCCATCGCTCATTTCCTGCAACCCAAGTGAGACAGACCCCAGCATACAACTCTGTAATCAAAGCCATAGAGTTGGTATATAGCAGAGTGTGCACCAATGCTGCAATTCTAGTACAAAAACCTTAAAAGGATATAATATGAAACACACAAGCATCTTGTTGCACAAGAACCCATTCCATCTCCAGGAGAGAAAACCCTACAAAAGACCATTGCTGACAGGTACTAAAACCAATCCACAATCTCTTGCTTCACCATCCCACATAGATAACCATTTGAATGGTCTTTTTTCTTTGCAGGTTCAAGGCAGCAATTGATCCATTACAGTGATACTACCAAGTCTGGAAACCATCATATTCTCACAGATTCCTTGCATGTGTGTGACTGTTATCCACAGTGATTTCAGTTCACTTGAAACCATCTGACTACAAAACTAATAAGATCAGAGACATGGAACTCTTCCATCTTCTTCAGATCGCACTACTTCAATTCCAAGCAGCACCTATGCAACTGTGCAAATAAACTGCAGCAAACACTTCTGATTTCAGCTTTCACCAGAGATGCCAGGCAATAGAAACTGAAAGCAAAAGCTAGTCCAGGTGTCCTCATCTTCACCCAAAAAAAATTGTCTGCAACAGAGCAAGTTGAAGACTTTTGTCCAGTCATTCCTCAAACCCTAATTGAGCTTCTGATGGAAAAAGAATATGGAGTTCTGAAGAAGATATCTGAAGAAGAAGAAGAAGAAGAATTCCGGAGAAGGAGGGAAAGAAGTTCAGGCTTCATTCCATTGCATTGTGGTTGCATACATCCCATCATTCCCCAAACTCTAACTGAGCTTATGATGAAACAAGAAGCTCAGAAGAAACTGGGACTTCTGAAGAAGACTTCGGAAGAAAGAAAAGAACAAGTTTCTGGACAAAGAAGAAGAATGAGAAGAAGATAGACTTCTGATGATTTCTGAAGAAGAGGAGGATCTCTGAGCAACAACAATAACAACAACAACAACAATTCTGAAGAAGAAGATGGAAGAAGAAGAAGAATTCTGGAGGATGAGGAGATGAAGATCAGGATTCATTTCCATTGCATTGTGGTTGCATTTATCCAGAGAAGAAAATCCCCAACACACACACGCACACACACATCTACATCAATTTCTTTCTCGGGCATCTCCACTTTGTGATCCACACTTGTCACTGATCCTGACAACAGGAAACGAAGAAGCCACAGGGATTGAGGAGAGGAGAGAGAGAATGTGCGTCAAAGAATACCTGGTGAGATTCAACAAGATACAGCCCAGATTCGTTCCTGATCTTCACACTGGCAACATGAACAGTTCGCTTAGGAGGTCGAGCATCCTCCAGCGAGATTTCACCATCAACAAGCTCAGTCCACAGATTGGCCACACGCTTAGTCCCTGGTGCAGTACCCCATGTATTGAGCTGCTCTGCTCCTGAGATCAACCTCTCCCTCAACCACTGCGTCAGTCCCTCCACTCCCTCCAATTCCTCCACACTCACACACTGTGCATCGTTGGCGCAGAGCTCCGCTTGTGGCATTGAGAAAGCTTCGCTAGAAGACGCATTTGACGTTGCTGCTTCTGATGCCCATCCTCCTTTCGCCATTGCCGTCGTCGTTTCTCTAGACGTTGCCGATGCTGGAAAAACAACGCAAAATGGAGAAGAGGAGCTGCTCTTCTGCTTCTTCTTCAGTCTAACCTGGGATGATGATCCTCCTGCTCTATGAGAAAACCCTTGCAGCAGTTGCTTGGAGAGTGTGATGAGCTTGGAAGATGAGTTGCTAGAACTGATGATGCTGCGAGGTAGCAAGGAGCTGCTGCTGGAATGCAGCAGCACCTGCATTTGGGAAGAAGCAGCGCAACTGTTGCATATGTCGTCGAGCTCTTAGATCGACATACGACATAGCCAAAAGATTCTCCTGTTATTGTGCGCGAGCTCTTTCCGCAGCATCATCATCATACCTTTAGATCATAGGAGAAATTTTATTAATTCTTCGCTGCTCAAGACTTGCTGCAAGATTAGGGTAGAGAGAAGAATCGAACAACAATGAGGGTCACTACGTCGCCGCAAATCTAGTGTGCAAAGTACAAACCCAAAACAAGATTTTCACAGATCCAGAGAGCGAGAGAGACAACCCTAGAACAAGAGAACCAGAGAGAGAGAGGAGGGAAGCGCAGCAAATCCTTTTGGTGGCAATGGAGGTGGACGATGTCTTCATCCGCCTGGTGGAGGAAGCGCGAGCCACTCTCCTCCTACATCAGCAACAACAGCTGCAGCTGCAGCAGGAGAAGAAGAGGAAGCAGCAGCAGCATCAGCAGGAACCCAGCTGGGCATGGGTGTGCATGCGATTGCTGTCGTGCTGCAGTGCTTACCCCAGTGGCGTCACTCCTGCAATTCTACTCTCTGATCTCTTCCAGGTTGGTTTTCTGGGTTCTTTGCTCTCCTTTCTTTCTTTCCTGTGCACTTTCCTGTGTAGAAAGAGGTGGGTCGCTTGCTTGCTTGCTTCCTTCCTTCCTTCCTTCCTTTGGTGACTGACAAAATGCACACTTTTGTTTGTTTGTCTGCTGTTGCAGGATGCACAAGAAAAGGAGAGATTAGGGAATGGCTGGAAAACTGGTGACAAGAATGGTGGTGCAGCAATAAGAAGCTCCTTGACAACAGTACTGGACCAGCAACAAAAGCAACAGCAGCTTCCACGGCTGCCAAATATGGTCACCATTGACTCCATTCATGAGAAGAAGTTTGTTTCTCTGGACTCTGTGCTACAGGTTGTCATCCTTTCTGTACACCTCCTGCCAGGTACAGCTCTCTCTCCCTCTCTCTCTCTCTCTCTGTGTATCTGTATCTACCTTCACATCATCCTTCTGGAAAAACCCATCCCTTGCTTTATATCTTGCAGGTGCTTTCCATGGAAAGCCACATCTGACATCATGTGCTACATTCAGATATCATATGCATGAACATCAAGGGATGCATTCTTCACGTATGAGCACCTGTGGCCATGTAAAACTGGTTGCCAGTGTTGTAGCCATGTCTCTTGAGTGCTAGCCAACAGCATGATCAATTGAGTCTTCGTGTTGCTTCCAGAAACATGATGGAAGCTTAGGATGCAGATTTTGTTTGTGTATTAGTTTGCCTGAAATTTTGGGTGGATTATTTATATACTTTATCTGCACCCACTGTTAGGAGCATATGAAGTCAGTGGGTTGTAGTCATGGCAGCTCCTTCTCTGGTTTTTGTGATGAG
>Ga0116229_10003104_pt1 | contig 27241 bp, 20 predicted proteins | sample S1TSphgellanicum_3_FD_87313 | JGI IMG/M metagenome (GOLD analysis project Ga0116229, IMG submission 87313) | Host-associated microbial communities from peat moss isolated from Minnesota, USA - S1T2_Fc - Sphagnum magellanicum MG | ecosystem: Host-associated > Plants > Peat moss > Unclassified... | reverse complement strand
AATACTGTCATTCAGAGCTCTGCACTTTTCAACTCAAAGCCAAGCTCCATAAAGCAGACCCAGTCCAAGTTCCTTCCAAGTTACAACCATCTAAGCAAGACCCTCTTCAAGAAAGCTGGAACTTGGGAGTTAGGAAGAAAGCTAGCTCCACACCCATTTGCCCACAGCATAAGATTTCATTTGTACAAGAGTGGAATTTTTGATTTATGATGACCTCAATGGAAATGCCTGGAACCACTGAGTCCCAGAATGCTTCTACCTCTGAAGATATTAGTGTTTGCTGCTCATCTTGAACTGTCAGATCTGACCACAACAAAACAGTGGTACTTCAATAATAAACTATCACCTTCATGTGCACATAGACAGAAACAGTTGAATATTGATAAACCTACACAGAAAGAGCAAGATGAACTTGCAGGAAGCTACACCCTTCACACAGTCCTGAAATGTCTTCAACCTAGTAACCCACTTTGAAACGCATGACAAAAAAACTACTTACAGGTATTCATGCAATGTGAGGTTACTGTGAGATTGATAAGGCCTCAAATTTCAATGTGAATCTTCAATGTGCAATTTGAAATAACATGGCTTATGCAGTCAGGGAATTTCATCAAACTTGAACTCAAAAGGACATGAGAGAGATTCACTTTCCACATACACATTCACAGAGCCAATTTCACTCATTTCTCTCCAAGAATGATTCTTCTTGTGGAATGTCAATGCACAAGCTTATCTCATAGGTTGCCATCCTTTTGAGTAAACCCTACATCACATCATTCCAGACAATTAGTTACTCCACACCCAATGCCCATCAAATTTTGCCAAACCATGGCAATGGTGAGTTGCAGGATTCAACATCATGAAGATCAAGTCCTTTCTGTTGCTCATCCATAGACCTCAATTTCGTAGTTCACAATATTGGTAACAAATTGGAAAGAAGGCCTTGTTCTGGTTAGGGATTTGATTGTGTATTTCTTTCTGTACCATTCATCTACATCTTGAGGCCAATAAAAAGAACTACGTCAATGGATGTGCCGAGGAAGAAGCCAACAGCACAAAACACAGCTGCAAGACATCATGCAAACTCATAATATCTACAGATCTCGAAAACTACAAGATACACACAACTGAGGCTCTGATTGTTGATAGAGGCTCAAGCTGGGTGGGACCTTAAGGTCAACCTCTTTGTGAAATTGACGAATTTCTGAAGTGTTGCAGATGATGAACTGTATCTTCCCTTGCACTTCTGAAAACCATCCCAGTTAACAGTTCAAGATTCGCAGCAAACCCTATCTTCCGGATGGCAAATCCAACCAAGTCTTCAAGGAAAACTTGGGAAGTATGATTTGCTGAAACCACGAGGATCGGGAAAATTAGGGTTTCCTATGCGTCCTTAGAGCTTGTGTGCATGCACGAAGCTATTCAATGGCAGTCGAACAAACACAAGGTCCACTGCGTAGATGGTCTAGCAGCTTTGCTCCATACAACAGCATATTACGTACCCAGTCTCTACTTACACTCATGGGTGCAGACGCCAGCTCGTGGGCTTGTGCAATGAGGTCACCTAATGACTTCGGTCAGCTCTTGGGATCGGACTCGGAGATGCCCGTTCGATGCCACGGCCTATACCACTGCACCTGCCCATTTGGCTGGCAAGGCGGCGTTGCTGCATTTATTCAGCTAGAGAGGCGTTTCACTTGATCCCGGCCTCCTGCAATTCCTCTCTTTTGCCATATTCGAATGCCGCATCAAAACTCGACCATGTCCTTGGCCTAATCCGCCAAGAAGCTCCGGAAAAAAGCTACCATGGCCAAAAACCGTCCTCCTCCAACGTCTCTTCCTAGAACCCCGAGGTCGTCGTGCTCGCGGCGGCAAGCAGAGCGTGTGATGCAAAACCAGCGGTAAGTGAACGAGCATCCCACTTGACTTTTTTGTCCTAATGAGTGGCAGAATCAGCCATCAGGACCGATTCTGTCAATTCTTACCTAGCTAGCTACCTATCTACCTATCTTAACTATACAACCTACCTACTCCAGTCTACAACCTACTTATGTTACTTTATGCCTTACCTACAGTTCTTTCCATTTCGGAATGTGCCTTCTAGGGTACATTCTACTGCCTCCTAGTTTGTCATTAGGCTTGACCTCCTGGGTTCAAACTTCAACCGCCTTGCCTCACTAGGTAGGCAGAATGTGCCCCTAGGGTGGTGCGTTCATCGGTGTGTAAAACGATTTTGATGTCAGGAATTAGATTCTGTCACATTATAGACATCTTAAATGGCAGAAATTTCTCATCCAAGGAGACTTTACTTCTTGATTTTATCACCTGTCCGTTTCTATTTCTATAATTTAACATGATGGTCAGCTGTCGTTTTCAAGATCTATAACTTAGCATAATTGTCAGCTGTTCATTTCAAAAATTGACATAACGGTTCATAATCATTCACCTAAGCAATGGTGTCACTACTGCCTAGTTTGCCAACAGAATAGGCAGTAGCTTGACCATTATGTAATACATTAATGGATTTGGGTAATGATTCATTCTTGTTAAAAAGTAGAATGCGATGCCTTACAGCCTTAGTTGTTGATGTGCCACACGGCATGTTCATTTTTGTCATATAATTGTCTTGTCTTGGGAAATCTTTTGCAATTATGGATCATAATCTTCCACAAGTGAAGAGAAGATTATGCAGATAAGATGACCAATTGTGTTAGTTATGACTAAAATCATATTCACCTTTTTATTCACATACTAGAGGTTGCAAAACTGATCCACAATCACAAACTCTCAAATGCATGAATGAAATAACATTCGTTTTACCATATTTCAAAAAAGAATGTTCATATATGTCACCCATAATGTTGGGAAAAGGTATTGTCCAATAGTTTCAAATTGTTTTACTAATTTAGGTCTTCAAAAGAAAACTTTAATAGAACTCTACAAGTTTAATCATGTTTGATGGATCCACCAAGAAATTATGTTGCAGCCTTTATGCCACCTATTTGTCAAATGTACAGTGCAATTTGAAAAAATTGTCAAAATTGTGGCCAATGTGTGCCTAAATATTTGTGTTCTCATTTATACTTCCTTTGAAACATCTTGATAAGAATAAATGTTGGATTCACCGATGGTTATACAAGTGGAATATTCTTCACCTTCAAGCATGGTAACTTTTTTAAACATAATCTCATCATCGTTTTGGCTTGGTAACTTCAATGCTCCAACAGGTTTTTCAATCAATTGAATAATGATAGTTAAAAATTGCACTACAAAAAACTGAACACCACTTCAATGGCAAGATGATTACCAACAATGATGGGAGTAATTGAGTTACAAGAATGAAACTCAATTCCAACAACTTCCAATGGTACTAAAAAGCAAATAAAATCATGTCATAATTTAACACATCAACTATTTAAAAGACTAATGTTTTAACCTCAAATCAACCAAATATTTGACATATCTACGAGTGTTCATTTTCAATCTTCAAAACATGTCACAAAATATCCTTGCTAATCCCTTAGGCAAAATACAAAATTTGTAGTGCTACTTTTGAATCCTTTCAATATTTTTGTTTTATTTCATATAAAAAGAAAACTTCTATGGATTTGTGTCCATTTAAGTGCATCCCAACTTCTCCTAGTGCCCCCCTGTAGTTGACTTGTTCAATTACAATCACCCTAAGTGACTTGTTGTTAATAAAACTTGGATTGGAAACTACATCCAAGGTCATTTCCTTTGTTATTTTGGTGATTATTTTCACCCCCATCATGATCTTGAATACCAACACATGTAATAAAAAACTAATTGATTTTTACATTCAAGATTGAAAAGAAAAATTGAAAGCTTTGAATATGCAATTCAAATATTGGTAGTACTTACTATGTTAGGTTATTTTGAAACTTCATCCAATTGCCACAAATTGATGTGGTGGAGGTTCATAAAGACACCACTTCAATTTATGATTGTAAAATGTGCAATACATGAAGACAATAAATTTTGATATCATTACAACAAAAGATTGTGAAGACATTCAAGTTAGTAATGGAACAAATTTAGTTTATTGTTCTTATTTGAACATGGATCAAATTTCATATGCACTTTCCTTGAAAGTGAAATCAATGTCCATCAAATTATACATTTCAATTTGTGCTCCAAATTTCAAGAAATTGAACAAAACATACACATTACACACACCCATATAAGTGTAGCCCTTAGGGGTTCAAATCCTCTTCCATTGCATTGCCACATTTTCTTATACTAATTTTATTGAAAGCAGAGTATAAAGATTAAAAAAATTAGCCTTAAATTAAACTAGGCCACCCTACCTTGACATAGGTCGAGTTAGGTCAACCTAGCTACTACCTACCAACCTAAACCAGGCCTCCCTAAGCTAAAAGTAAGTTAACCTAATCTAACCTAAAACTATTTAGGCTTTAAACTAGAGCTAAATTAAGTTAGGTTAGACCTAAACTAAGTTGTGCTAATTTAAGCTAGACATAGACTAAACTAGTTTTCACATGGCTAAACACAATTATGTCAATTAAATTTGGCTAAAAGCCATCACCTAGCCTAAACTTGGCTAAACAAACATAAACAAAGTTAAACATAATTACTTTTGTGAAACATGGCTAAATATGGCTAAACATGGTTAAACAAACATAAACATAATTATTTTGGCTAAACATGGCTAAACACTTTTTAACACAATTATTTAGGCTATACACGACTAAACATGTTAACAAATTAAATTAAATTTGAATACTTAAGTTGTATTTGGTTAAATTTGGAAAATTTAAAATATTAAAACTTATTATTGAACTAATACATGGTTAAATTTGGTTAGTAAATGATTGTTCCTATGCAATTGTAATGTTTTTTTAATCATTTTTGTTAGTAGTTAAAGACACTTAAAGTCGTTTTTATAATCATGTTGGATATTGTAGTTGCATAGGATAGGTCACAAAATACATGTTTTGGCATTATGAATAGTCTTTTGACCAATCAATAAATGCAATTTTATTGAAATTGGTCTCATCATGAGTTATGAAGTTAATTACTAGTTGTAAGACCTTGTTGACATATGGCATGCCACCACATCATCATCATTAAAATTTTAATTGTTATTAGTTGTTATTAGTTGCAAAAATAAATGATATTTTTGAATAGTTAATTTTAAATCATTCAAATATATTAACAATAACTCAATAATAATATATTTATTTTAAAATTAAATAAGTTGTCATTTTGACTATAATTGCAAAACCATGATGTCATGTGGTATTTTGATGTCTTTTGCAACTACATAGTAACTTTTGTTACCAAGTAGTTATAAACATAATCGAAAAAGATAATAGTTGTTTTTTTAAAGTGGTCACAAAACCCAACATGTTTTGTTGTGATGATGTTTTTATATGTGATTTAGTGACTGTAGTAAGTATTTGCTAGGGGCAACTTTATACCTTGTACATTAATGATGGCAACTCCTCATTTTTTAATGATGAATTCTAGGCATTTAAAAGTGTGTTGCACCCATGAACATATCCACTTGAAGTGGGTGACAAATTTCAATGATTATAATGAACAACTTGCCTTCATTGTGAACAATGAAAAGATTTGGGCCATGTGCAATGACCCAATTAAAAAAAATTGAACAATTATGATTTGGAATTCATTCCAAACTCTAATTTTCAAGGTGAAATTAGAATGTTCAAGTAATTTGTTTACCCTATTTTAAATTTGTTTGAATGTACATAAATTTTATGTCTTGTGAATTTTGAGATTTCAAACAAATGGTTTTTTTTTAATTTGGTTGTGTAGGTCCATAGGTGTAGTCACTTGGTTGATCGATGAGTTGTACAACTATTTCATTTAATGTGCCTTGCTTGATGCCATGAGCATTGTATATACACAATATTGGTTACAATGAGTGTGAAGCCAACTTTGCCAAACACTTGAAAGTGTTGAAAACATGGTATTGTGAACCAAAGATGTTGGGTTTTCATGAATTAAGTTCTATAATTCCACTTGTGTTCAACCATTGGTAGTTGGATGCTAAACAAAGAATATTCAAGTTGTGTATGAAAAGTTATTCCAAGGTTATTATGGAACAACGATTTGATTTCGATCCATTGACTTGCATTTAGAAGACCATTCATGCATTTAGGGTTCTGACACATTTCCTAAGTATTTTAAACTGGTAGATGACCATAATCCATGTTTGAAAAAGTGTCGAAGACGAATGATGTTTTTCATTTTTAGCATTTTTAAAGAACAAATTGTAGGCTACGTTAAACCCCACTTGCCTTTGGTGGTTCACATGTACAACCAAAAGTTCTTCACTTTAAAAACTTTTCCATACACTACCACATTTTATGCTTGAATTGGAGCACTAGACTATTATTGTGTTGTTTCATAGGTGAGACTTGTGTAGACATTTTCTCTAGATTTTGTAAAACAAACCAATTACTAGCACCTTCATACTTGGTTAAGTTCTTGCAATTTAAAAGTTTAGTGATATATTTTTTGTTACGTATAGCTGCCTTGTTTCCATCATCTTAATAAGCCTAATGAAATTGTTGCATTTCAGCCTCAAAAGTATGATTTGAGCATTTTTGATGAATGGAACTCTTGGAAAGATTGTTGCATTGATAACTAGTTTGCTTCACACTCACAAAGCACTGTACAATGGCTAGATTCAACTCCTTCTCAAACCTACTAGTAATGTTAATTGTTTGCTTCCAAGTTTGAGTTATAACTAATAATGGCATGTCTCTATTTCCCTTTGCTTGCCACTACACTTCCCCTAAAACACAAAGAACATTGCCACTTTCTTGCATTGCCCAATAGATGATGGCAAGCTCATTTCACAAATATCGCCAAGTTGATTTTGGAGTCCAAGACTCTTGTAACCATGTGGGCAAATTCTCAAAAAAAGAAAAAAGAAAAAAAATGGGTTGTTGCAAAGGATTTATAATTGAAGCCTAGGTTGTTTACAAGATGATTGACTAACTTAATGATATCAGTGACCTAGCAAAAAAGCTTCTATTGGCATGTGATTTAACTGGATTTTTGTTGAAAATATCTTTTCAAATTATTTCTGGAAAGGTTATAAGTAAGAAAGATGTAGCCTTTTTAATCATGTGTAGACTTTTAATTGTTGGGACAACATTAATATGACACAATTCATGATATTGGCCTGTAAGCAGATTGTATAATAGGTGAAACTAAACCCAATCCCAAACAAGACTAGGTTTGAATTTTTCTTCAATTAATTAAGGAGAAAATGCACAACCGTTCTTATATCCACATGAAGCAATGGAAGTACAGGCACTTCTCATCAATTTCTGCCCTTTTATTCGTCCATCCTCCCAAACTCATGACCAATTGGCTATTTGTTGACATCACTTCTACCCAACTTCCCCTCCAACTATCCAGCCCTCCATCCAAACTCATGTATGATTTGCAATTTGTTGACATTGCTTTCGCCCAATTTCCACCCCCTCCAACTATCCCACCATCCACCCAAACTTATGTTTTCAACTCACCAAGTCTTGGTCCCCCCTTTTTCATTTTTTTTTTTCTTTGGACATTATTGTTTCTATTTTATAAGGTTGCAAAGGTTATTTTTGTACCTTGGTTGTTAGCAACATCAGTCATATGATCATTCATCTCCAATGTCATGCCCGTATGCATGGCCTCATACATGACGGCCGGTTACGAGTATGCCAATCATGCCTTTAAAGTTAATGTACGTTTTTTGAGTTAATGTACGTTCTTAGGTTATTATATGCTATTAAGTGTTTTACGGTTATGGCTTGTTTAGGTTTTTAGCTTTGTTGACGGTTATATAAAAGGCCAAGCTCTTCCCTTCTCTTGTCAGCTTTTCTAAAATTCCTTTGTTAGGGAGAGTTTCTTCCATAATCAAACTAGATTTCTAGATGCTCACGGCAGCTATTACTAGCCATTGTTTACATACGCTACGTTTTCTCTCCTTCTTTTCAATTTAATTCTAGAAAAATTGCTTTTTGTTGCTTAATGTTGAAAGCGGTAGATTTTTCCTAGCTTTGAGTTCTTAGGTTTCTTTTGCTTGTTGATTTCTTGTGTTCTTGAATTGCTATTACTTCTTCTTCTTTTTTTACTTTAGTATTGCAACTACAAAAGGAATAACAACAACCATAACTAACAGCAACCTTAGCGAAGGAGAAAGGACACCAGAAACAAACTACAAGCTGTGAAGTTTTAAGTTCCGAAGCTTCAGAGGGAGGAAGGAATAAGTAATTCCAAAGCTTGTTTTACTACCAGCTTTAGGTCTTGGGAGCATGTACACACACACACACACACACACAAGGTTTGATTGCAGTATACGATCTACACTAAATGATGCAACCCCACATACACTTGTTTTCCTTTTACATGAGTTTTGAGGTTAGCATTTGGGCTATGCACTCTTGTGTGTTTTTGAGCTTGTAGTCATGTAGTGAGTAGCCCTTGTAGCAGCTTTGGAAGAAGAAGAAGAAGAAGAAGAATTAAAAATAAAAAAAACACGAAGTAGAAGAAAAAAATTTCTCTTTTCTTTTTTGCACACCATCACTGCAAAGCTCATGGACATAGATCGTTCTGTAGCATTGTCTTTAGTGCAGTTGCCGTCCATTGCAAGTCATCGAATGTTATAGTCACCATCCATTCCATTTTGTTGTAATTTCATCTAACATCAATCATAGTTTTGTTCGATGTCCATCAAAATTTTGTTTAACAACCATCGCAGTTTCATGCAACATTTGTCGTAGTTCTATTTGGTGTATGTTAGCTTCCATTCAACGTCTGTCAACTTCTATCCAACGTCTGTCAGCTTCCTCCAACGTTCGTCAGCTTCCTCCAACATCCATCAATGTTCGTCTGTCTAGTTCCATTCATTCGACCCCTTCTTTCAGACATCCATCCACCAACGTTCATCCCCATCCTCGTTGATGTGTTATATTTTTCAAATTGTATGTACTGCGTACATACATATCCGATACCTTTCCATTACGGTTGCATTTAATTGCATAGGTCGTGTTAAAACTTTATAGCTAATGTTCTATATTGCTACAAAATGTTGGGGCATGGGACAACACCATGTCCTCGGATGATGAGAGTATTACCGCTTAGTGAAAGCCAAAATATCAGCTACAAAGTAACACACAATCATTTGAGTCAATTTTTTTGAACTCATGATCTTCACGATGGTACCATCAAGTGTTTACAGGACCACCCTCATCTAGTACAACTCCCACCAGGAATTCAGGTTTAGGTTACACTACATCAATAGTACATTAAAGTCCATTTAGAGGGGTTAATTAGTGGGGTACGCCTACTACTGCACCATCTTTCACAGCATCACCGTATATTTCGTTGCAAGCCCATTACCTCTACATCCATATACACCATGGAGGTTAATAGTTATTCTGGGAAAATTGAGAAGTTTAGCGGAAGGTTAGGTACCATTTCTTTGAGGGGGTTCAAGGTAACTTTCTCAATTGTGGTTTGTGAATTAGAGTTGAAGTATCGCGCTAATTACACCAAGGCGTTCACATTCAAACAACTGGCCCGTTATGTGCATTATGAGGCATTGGATGTTTACGAGCAACATTCTCCAAGGATTTTGGGCTTCACCCAGATCCCCATTCCAGCTTATGCCACAACCATTACCACTGCCTCTCAAATTACATTCCAAGCTGCCATTGCTCATCATTAGACTATGCCCAATAATTCAGATTCAGTACCTACTTTAGTAAACTTTGTTCTTCAACAACTCATTATTGCTACCACAAACATTCCTCCCACCATCAATGCACCAGCTTTTGCTGATTTAGTGGGGGAATTTTTTCGAGTTCTTGAACTGGAATTTTTAATTAAGAGTTTTGAAAAAATTATGTAGCTCGCCACCTTCTCTCGGTAAAAGGATGAAACCTTCAAGATGCTCTACAAGAGGCTTTTCAAGCTTAGAGATGATACTCAGAGCATCACAAACCTGGAAGTTGCCCATCAATATCTTCATTCGTTGGAAGGTACTCCGACATTCCATGTGCAAGTTTTGCAATAGGTTTTTTGTAGAATTTGGAAACTCGTACACTTTGCTGGATGTGTACAACATTTATGAAAAGTTGGAACTAGCTCATGCACATTATGAAGCTAGTACTATGAGGCCTCCATCACGTTCAAGGCTTTAACCTCCACCAACTTCATCACATTCTTTTTCAAGGGCTAAAACGGTGCACTCGGTTGCACCCATCCTACCTTCTTGTAACTACCGTGGTAATCCTACCCACAAAGCTAATGAGTGCAGCATTCCTTCCAAGGATCTCTTTTGTGATTATTATGGGAAAGAGGGACATCATGAAGTTGTTTATTTTGCCAAATTCTCGAAATGGAAATAACTCTGATTTACCACGGCAAAATCTATTAACATCTTCCATTGCCCCTCAATCAAAAGCCAAGGCACTTCAGCCTTCCACTCAAGCTTTCCCCACCAAGGGTAATTTTAGTAAATGCTAAGAAATAACACAATTTGACAAGAGGGAGGTGCTTCAAGCCCATGCCGCTCAAGTTCAAACTTTGTAAAATGAACTTGAATCATTGAGGGCCCAACTTGTTAATCTAAAAAACAAGTCTTCCCAACCAACTAATCATGCCCAACCTGTACAGGGTTCAAAATCATGGGAGGGACCTCTTAGGTCATTCTATGGCCTTTCACACAATGCCATGGTTAGGGAGTATGTTCTTTCTAATGCACACAATTTTAGTCTCACACTATAATTTGCCATTTCTTTTTTGCCCTTCTTATTTCGTAACACAAGAGGCTAGTGTGGCACCAAAGTTTCTACCACTAGGTAGGTAATTCAGATTGATGGACTCGCATGTAATTCAAGTCCTATTACCAGGGCTAAAGGAGTTCGAACAGTCATGCCACAATCTTTTCGTCCTCTCAACACAAAAAAAGAATGCACTTTATTGGTGAGGGGCGAGGAGACTATTACACCACAAGTTGTTAGGGCATCAAATTTTCATGTCCTAGGAGTACATGTACATCAGGAAAACACACAATTTTCCACTCATCAGCTTATGGAGCGCTAACTTTAAATGCATGAAATGGAGCAAAAGCTTATGAGTACACCGTTGTTTAGTTTTCAAGATTTGAAGTTAAGCACAAGGACATAATTGCAGTACTAAAGGACACCCTAAACACTACATCAAGTCCTTTGCCAATCCTTAATCCACATGCTATAAGGGTCCCATCCAACACCTCGGAACGATAGTCAATTAGTTCATGTGTTGTAGATGGCATTCATAATTTGGTCACTAGTTCTAACATGGCTAAACTAGTGGGTTTTCCTACCTCTGATCCTACATTCACATATCAAAAGGGAGTTAAGAACACCTCACTTGTGGATTTGTTACTTAATAAAAGCGTTTTGGATAACCATTCTCTCCACAAAGTCTCTCACTCATTTCCGAAGGTGGTGCTTAGTGAGAAAACTTCCATCACCATTGGAGTTGCCATTGTTCGCAATACTGAGTTAGCAATCCAGGTGGGATGGCATACACCCAGAGTGGTACTTCTTGATACTGGTGCCCAACTAGTGATTCTTGAAGTTCAATTTGCCAAAAAGATGGGCATGCTCGATTCTAAACTACGGAAATCTATGTAGTAAATTCACATCGTTAGTGCAAACATAGAGGAAGTATTTGGGGAGAGTTTGAATTTGATTACACTTAACTTCAATGAAGGTAGAGATCAGGGGCTTTGCCTATAGGTCAGTTATTTAGTCACAAATGCCACCAGTTACGATGTGCTCATTGGGCAAGAAGCCCTGTTTCCACTAAGTTTCATAATTGACAACTGGTTCGAGCATGCATATTACCGAGTGGATTGGGAGACTAATGGCCACCACCTAGGATACATACCCCTTGATTTACATGGGAACCATAGTCCTATTATTCACCATTGTATGCTCAAGGAAGCACACATTATTTCTTACATCCAACAAGCTAGCCACGAGTGGATAGAGGGAGATGAAGAGGAGACAACTTGTGCCCAAGCTACTAAGAGCTTGAAGGTGATTCTTACTGACATTCAACACGGACCAGAGGTTTTATAGGGGTTCAAAGCAGCCCACGAGCCCTTGGTCAAAGCTTTGTCTAGTTTTGAGAACATGGAGAGCCATGGCAAACCGATTAAGCCAGTACTTCATTAATTAATCACCTAGACATTGCCTAAGGAAGGGATTACATTACTAGAGCTCTTTGGTGGCATTGGTATAGGTTTCAAAGCCTTTCTATAGACAGGGATGGTGGTTCAAAGTTATTTTTACGTAGACATTGATCCTATTGTAAGGTAAGTGGCGACATCGAGAATGATGGAATTCAAAGCCAGATTTCCACAATAGTTTGCATCCATTGCATGGAAGGCCAGTTTCATTTTTTTGCCCTTTGACATACTAATTTAGAAGAAACATATGGAATTACTTAGCCCCATGGACCTCATCATTTCAAGTTGGGAGTATCAAGGATTTTTAGTGGTTGGATTTGGAAAAGGCTTGAGTGACACAAGAATCGGTCTCTTCACGGACAAGGTACAATTGATCACTTAGGCTTAATCCATTTCTCCTATGTTTGATTACGTAATTGAAAACATCCTTTCTCAGCTTGACAAGAGGGAGAAAGTCTAAAAACATTACACATTGGTCAAGCATTACCTTGGAGAGCCACTCCTACTCGATGTGACACAATGTGGTTCCTATGCACACCAGCAGTGCAACTAGTGAACCAACCTAGCACCATTTTCAATTTTATAATTGGCTCTGAGATACACCATCAAGACCCCAACCTGTAGGTTTCTCACATATTGGATGATCAAAGCTCCTACTAACTAGTTACAAGGCAAGAGAAACCTCCTTGGTTTCTTGCAAACATAATAGGAAAACCAAGAGGTGCTTGGCCCACCTTTGTCTCCTTCCCAGGAACACATGCCTTTCAAGGAGATGGACCAGACTTGGTGTATCGTCAAGCTTCAACCACTTGGGATGGATCAAGCTCAGAAGAAAGAAAAAGGGCTATGGGGTTCCAAACTGGCACTATTAGTCACACCAAGGTGACTAGATTGGAGTGTAACGTTCTATTGGGGAGAAGCATGGACCTGAACTCCCTTACATGGTTATTGATAACCTGTGTATTCTTTCAAATGTACACAACACTAGCACTGATTCAATTAGCTTGCAGTTCTGGTGATGCGATTCCATGGCACCCCGACTAAATACATTTGCCTATGTTCAACATTCTACACTTCATTCTTAGTGTTGGGGGGAAAAAGTACCATGTAATTTGACTCAAGTTGTTTCTGATACACCTGAAAGTACATTTGTTTCTTGAGAAACAATTACAACCTTCTACGAATCTACGTAGTTGGATAGTGGAAAACCCAATACACAAGGTTCTTCAAACACATTTTCCAACTCCATTCCATGTGTTTCTAACTACCTTTTTGTTATGGGGAACCAATTCATTAAAAAGGAGAGAAACCGAGTCATAGACTTGCTAATTAAGTATGAGAATGTGTTCGCATTTTCAATGAAAGACTTAGGTAGGTGTAAGACCATGCAATTCTCTATAGAACTTATAGATGAGACACCCATCTATTAGAGGAGGCATAGGTTGAGCAGACATGAATGGGAACTGGTAGATGAAAGATGCAAAAAGCTCTATGAGGTTGGTCTCATTTAGCCATTAAGTTTTGATTTCGCAACCATTATAGTAATGCCAACAAAGAAGGATTCAACTGGATTATGGACTGAAAAAAGGATGTGTGGCGATAATAGGCCTTTGAACTTGGTTACACCTCAGGACAAGTACCCCATGCCCATCCCTGAAGAACTATTTGATAGCATTGGAGATTTAAACATCTTCACAATTGTGGATTTAAAGCAAGGATTCAACCAGATTATGCTTGCTGCGAAGGAACGCAAGAAAATGACATTCCATGGAAGCAACAAGTTGTGGGAATGGCTTATGATGCCTTTTGGATTGAAGAATGCACCTGTTTTCTTTCAACAAATCATGGACCGGGTTTTCAAAGGGGTAGATTTCATGAAGTGCTACATATATGATGTCCTAATGCATAACAAGGGACTCTTGCAACATTTGGCTCATCTTGAGGAGTTATTCAAGAAACTCCACGAAGTCAATATGAAGATCCATCTTAAAAAGTGTGAGTTTGTTGTCATTTCAGTAGTCTACCTTGGACATAGAATTTTGCCAAATTATTATGGCTCATTGAGCCAAAATAATAACCATTTTGGAGATGCCCAATCCTATTGATGTTCACACTTTGAGGAGTTTCATCGGATTATGTAATTACTACAAGATTTATGTCCAAGACTTCAGTATTATTGCTCATCCTCTCTATGCATTGTTAAAGAAAGATGTTGCTTGGACATGGAATGAAGAGGCTAAGGAAGCTTTTAATACACTCAAGGAAAAGCTTTCAGAATTCCCCATTTTGAGGAGACCTAATTTTAACAAGGTCTTCATTCTACACATTGATTGGAGTGCTTTTGGTATTGGTGCTATTTTTGGCCAACTTGATGAAAAAGGCAAGGAATATGTTATCACCTATGCATCCCAAAGCAACAACAAGGTTGAGAACAACTACTTTTCATACGAGGGGGAGTGTCTCATTGTTGTATGGGCCATCATACATTTCAGGCCCTATCTTTATGGCACCAAGTTCATTTTGTATACCGACCACCAACCTATCAAATGGTTGATGACCAATGACAAGTTTACTAGTAAGTTAGTTTGTTGGGCATTTATACTTCGAGAATATGAGTTCAAGGTTATTCACCAACCTAATATTACACATCAAAACATGGATACCATGTCACGGAGACCCCTCACTACCTTTGAAGATTTCTTAAAAGCCAAGCAAGATTTTGACTAGATTCCAACAGTACATGTATTTTATGCATTTAGTTATACTGCAATGTAACCTAGTTGAACATCCCATTGTGGATATATGGGAGAACTTGGACACTTTGAAATTTTCTTTAGCATGAGGAACATCCTCCCCAAATTACATAAAGTCAGCGAGATTGCATACAACAACAATCTCAACGTTACTCATGGAGGGACAATCACTTCGTCCGATGCTTATCACAAGGCAACAAAGTGGTTCCTCCACCACATGAACGGCTTGGTTTTATTTAGAAGGTACATTCGAAGCTTGGACATTTTGGAGTTAAGCATACTTATAGCCTTTTCACTCCCCATTACCATTGGAAAAATATGTATGTTCAAGTTTGAGACGTCATTGCTAGGTGTGAATAATGTGTTAGAGTGAAAATTTCCTTTTCTTCTCGACAGCTTTTTATTCAGGGCATGTTTTATCGCTGGTCATGTGATTTAGATGAAGAATTACCACAGACCTCGAGGGGTAATGTCTACATCATGATTATGATTGAGCATTTTTCAAAGTGGGTTGAGCTTGTTGCGTTGCTGGACAAGTCATCACATAGCACCAATCAGGTTTTTTTATAACAGGTCCTAAGTAGGTTTGGGGCTTGTGCTGAATGCCTTACTGATCAAGGATTAGAATTCAAAGGATAATTCCAAGACCTACTTTATCATGCTCTCATTGACCACCGTCAGATTTCAAGGGATCATCCTTAAGCTGATGGCCTTGTAAAACAGATGGTTCATAAATGCAAAAAAGGACTTCGGAAGATTTGCCTCACTAAGAACAAAGAAGATTGGGACTTGGCCTTACCTTACATTGCCATGAGTTACAAGATGTCCAAACATGCCTCTTTGTCTCATTTCGCTCCTTCTATTCTATTTTTTGGGAGACATCCCATTCCACCTTCTTCCATTGCTGTTCAAATGGACCAAGTTGTGGACTTGGACTCGCCAGCCACTTGGGCTAGGGTCATCGTAGAAAGGGCTGCTCTATTCAAGAGGGTTATGCCTATGGCCATGAAAAACTTGTCCATTGCACAACATTGAGACACCTTATGATATGCACACACATGAGGTGGCAAATACAAACTTAAGGTGAGATAATTTGATGTCAGTGACTTTATGTATTTCTAGCAGCAACCTAATGATATTCTAGACACTTCTTATGGTCACATTATCTTGAGGATTAAGGCGATCAGGCCTTTAGGTGTGTTGGAGTTGCAAAAAGTTAACGGACGCATAATTTGGGATCACTCCAAAAACTGTGCGCCCTGCCAGTTGCCGAACTTGGATCCTACCATCGTCACATCGATTTGGATTCCTCCACTTGACTATCCATGTCAGGTATGTTAGAAAAAAATGATGCTGATAAGATGCTGTTTTGTGATAATTGTAATGGTGGATACCATCTACTTTGCTTCAAGCCGAAGCTCACTCAAGTTCCCACTAGCATTTGGTCTTGTTCATCATGTTTTCCTGTAGCACCTTGATTTATTTAGACCATGCCACACTTTTCCCAACTCAAGTCTACAAGGGGATACATGAGAATTTCATCTTAGCCTCCTCTTGTGCATTGTATATATATGTGCGTGCATCTCTTTTTGGTCGATTAGTTTCTACCTTTGATTAGTTTTAGTTTTTTTGTTCAATAGTTTACTATGGATTTACACCCTTACAACATCAAATGTCACAACACTACACGTCACGACAACTGTCATGCCCATATGCATGGCCTCATACATGATGGCTGGTTACGGGCATGCTAATCATACCTTTAGGGTTAATGTAAGCTCTTTGGGTTAATGTATGTTCTTAGGTTACTATATGCTATTAGGTGTTTTAGGGTTATGGTTTGTTTAGGGTTTTAACTTTGTTGACAGTTGTATAAAAAACCAAGCTCTTCCTTTCTCTTATCAACTTTTCTAGAAGTCCTTTGTTAAGAAGAGAATCCTCCATAGTTAGACTGGATTTCTAAATGCTCATGGCGGCTATTTACACGGCCACCGTTTATATACACTACATTTTGTTTCCTTCTTTTCAATTTAATATACATGATAATTTCATCTCAGCCTCCTCTTGTGCATTGTATATATATGTGCATGCATCTCTTTTTAGTTGATTAGTTTCTACCTTTGACTAGTTTTAGTCTTTTTGTTCAGTAAAGTTTACTATGGATTTACACCCTTACAACACCGAATGTCATGACATTACACGTCATGACACCAATGGAAAATGGAAAGCTTATACTAGTGTCGATTGGATATGACTTTTCAAAAGAAAGTTTAAGATGTTTCTTTAAAAATTTGCAATAAAAAATCATTCAATTTTTTTCATCTAACACCATAATAGTTGAATGTGTGAAACTAGTTCTTCAATTAGTTTTACAATTTCTTGATCAATAATATAGATTAATTTATTAGTTAATATAACTAATTGAAATTTGAAATTATATAAAATAAAAAAGTAATTTATTATTAGTTGTTTGCAAAACTTAACATTAACCTTAAACTCTAATCCCAACCTCTGGGCAAAGCCAGATCATACCTAAGGCTGCTCTTTGCAAGAACTGTTCTGGCAATTGTTTAAGCTCATGCATATTGCCCATGGTGATAGATTGCAGATGCTTGAAAGGTTTTAGGAGCTTAAATTGAAAGAAAAGATAGCGATAGCTTTGCAATCAAAATTCTAGGCTTCTAGGTTGCTTTAATTAAGCAACCATTCATACAAAAGAGGCTGGATCACAAAATTACTGATGTAAGCTCCTTCAATGATGATGGAGCTTGCAAATCATCAAAAATCAAAAGGAGAATAACAAGGTGAGATGCCAAATATCCATTAAGAACTTCTGTCTTGTGCATATTTGAGCTCCTATTTTTGTGCTTTTTCTTTTGTCCTGCATGGTTTTGCATAGAATTGCACTACACAGTTTTAATTCTTCTGCAATTTTTATTCTATAAATTTTTTTGCATGTTCTGCTGTCACAAATGATTTCAAAGCTAACACCTCTCCAGAAACACTGAGCATATCAACAGGGTTTCTTTTTTCAAATTCCTCAATCAGGTCCACGAACAACGATCTCCAACATTAATTAGCATTAAATGGTAGCTGTTCTTGGTGGGTTGTACCATTCTTACAAGTGGCAACCTAAGAAGTGTCTAAGTCTGGGTGTGACTAATTTTTATTGTTTTTTCAAAAGTGGCAAAAACTTTGGCTATAAATCAAATATCTTCATAGTTTTTTCGAATTTTCCAACTTGCAAAAACTTGCAAAAAGAAAAGCACACTAAAACCAAGCAACAACATATATTTCAGCTCTGAACCACAGCAGTATTATTTTTTATTAAACATATGCCCAGGATCAAACTTGTCAAACCTTGGGGCAGAACCAGGCTGCTCTACACATGGCCACTTTTCGCACTCGACAGAGCTTGTTAGGGGCTGTCTAGCATCTGCCCTAGATCAAGGTTAGAAGTTTGTGAGTTGTGACCTCATTGTAATGCATCTCTGTGTCACTGGAGTTTTATGAAGCTTGGCTGACTCTGATGGCATCAATCAATGTTTGGAAGCTGGCTTTTTGGGCTTTTGTGTTGCCTGAAGTTGATGTTCACTCGAATGGAGGGTTGAGCTTTACACCAGGTGAGTCATCTGAAGGGGGCCTTTTACCAAATGCCAGTTTGCCCCATGTGGTTGCCTTGAGCAGGGGACCCTCATTTCGAGAAGGCCAGGCTCTACCACAATACTTCTTTGGACATGGCCAAATTTTTTAAAATGCTGTTTCTTTTTTTTTGGGAAAGAAATGGACAAAATCCATTGCAAGGAGAATGAGCAGTACAAATGTTTTTGAATCTCTCTCTCTAATTCAAAATACTAGTTCGCAATTCCAATGCAATTTTTTTTACAAGAATGAAGGTCACCCAAGGTCAAATAAGGCTCAGTCTATTCCCATGGAACTTCCAATTTGAGAATTCTAAGGAATTTACTTTAAATGAGTGAATGAATGAATAAAAGTTGTTGCTCTCCAGTAAGTTGCTGCTTAATCAAAGGAGAATGAATGAATCTGAGAAATCTCAAGTCAAATTTGCTTGAACTACAATTAACAAGGATGAACTATTTATCAGCATGAAAAAGGAAACTTCAAATTTAAAGCTTTTGGACAGGGCGAGAATTTTGCCATTTTGGCGAAATTTTCCCCCAAAATGGCCAAATTTTGCCATTCAAAATGTTGTTGAATGTCCAGTGCAAAGGAAATTTGTGTTGTTTGAGGCGCCAAAGAATTAGCTTGCTAAACTCTGCCAGGGTTTAGGGTTTAAGATCAGTCATGACGCTCAAGCTTGCCACAGATGACCTACGATTGTCGTGAAGCAGCAGCAGCTTTGGAGTCGTTTGTCGTCCAACCAAGGGATTGCAATCTGACTTCATATCACGAGAGTTTTCCCGATCGAACTTTCAATTCCACGCTTGGCAAGAGATGAATATCGAGACTGACGTTTTGTGAGCCTCCGGTCTTTGGTTTCGGTGGAGGTTTTCGAGGTGGATTCCAGTTTGACGAACCTTTATCGGGGCACGAAATTATATGAAACGCCTTGTCTTCACTGCCGTCACTGCTGATCATCTCGCCAGAGACGCCATGGTCGATCTTCCGTGCATCGACCAGCTGCATCAGCGCCGCTACCTGACAGTTCTTCATTTTTCCAACAACGACCAATGTCGGTTTACAACACGCCTGTGCAGGATTGTCTGTGAGATGCCGGGCTCCTGATGAGCAGCTTCAGCTATGGATTTACAGTCCTGCACGTTAAACTCGACGCAATGAGCAGAAACAAAAAAATATCATAATATTGCTGGGCCTGGAAATTTCACCAACTACAAAACATATAAAATTTTCGATAGAAGAGAATTAATACCAGACATGCGGTCCTTGTTCCTGACCCTGGAAATGATAACGTTTAGTAGCTAAGATGAAATCTGGAGAAGGAATTTGGAGGAAGTCTACCAACCTGGAGTTAGCTGCACATTACAATAGAGAGAATGAGGGGTAAATTACCTGTATGGTTATGGCTGGAAGGTGAGAATATTGGGGTCGCGCGCACTAGCCAGAATCGAATATTGTTGTGTGGATGGAGACGACAGTTCAAATATGCTAGAGGGTGAAAAGCGTGCTTTTGTTCCAAGGATTGAGATAGTTCCGAAAATTGAGAGATGTGTTACAAAGGAAAATCAAGAAATATATTTATAGGAAGTGACCCTGGGACTCGGAGAAGTTGTAGCAGCTGGTCCGTCTTCTTCTTCTTTCTTTTCTTGTTCTGTCTTGTTTATGCGTATAATCGACTAGCAAGCAGCAAGAAGGACAACGCTGTGCAATTACAAAGTTCCAACATATACAGACTGTCTGTATAATTTGGGGGAGAATTCGAGGGCCCTTCTAGCAGGACCTGAAGAAGAAGGTCCACAAGCTCCGTGTTATTACTGGTTTCCTTGTGAGGTTTCCCAATTGAGAGATCTGGAAAACCCATTGCCATCTTACAGGACTAGTCGACGGGATGACTTCTAGATTACTTCTTCTTTCCAAGCGTTTTTTCTTCTTCCCCAATTTCATGCGCGTAACCGACTGTCGGAAAGACAAGCAAATCACAAGAAACCACCAACATCAAATAATTTGTTGAGGCATGTAACGTGTATGGGGCGTATATGTTTCCTTATAAGATTTAATCTGAACTTCTCGAGACTATTAGATTTCATTTATTTTATAAAATGACGAAATTTCTTCTGATCTGAGTCCCTACACTTAAATTTTTTTTAAGAGTAAAATGACGAAATTTCTTTTCCTCCGCTGATCGTCAAGGCGCTGGTCCTGCAGGGTGCAGCTGGGCAGGACTATGATTAGTGCAGCACAACACAGGACTTATTACAGTGGGGCACATCAGTACAGATCATCAGAACTTGATGCCAGACTGCTGTTGTGCCTGATGTAACCTGCAACATTGTTAGTGCCTGACTGCCCACCTCCAACGACAACAGTTTCACCTTGTCTTGGCGTTGCACCTCTCGCACATAGTCTACTATAGGCCAAAGGAGAGCTTCTACATTCAGAAGTAGCAGCTTTTTAGTCGAATTGCTTGAATTGTCATGTTTCACCGTCTTTTCCTTTCTTGCTTGTAGATTTTCTTTGCGAAACCTTTCAAACTCTCACAAATCTAAATCTAATTCGTGCTTAGAATTACAAGTAAAATCCAAAAGCAAACTTGAGGTCAAACATAATGATTCATGTTATGGTCTACATAATGTTGCTTTATGCGTTCAATTGTGCACCAAATTCGACTTGGCTTGCCTATCGTAATTTTCATTATCACAAGTTGAATCCTTTTCACCCATGTTGTCACTTCTGCCCGTGATTTGGAGATAAAAAAATCACCCAACATCTTATGTTTTAAAACAAAACAAATAGTTTGTTTGTTTGTTTTTTTAATTTTTTTTTTATCAAACCTTCAACAACAAAATTAAGTTCAACAACACAAACATAGACTCGGGTCCCAATTATGGAACCAAAAGATGTAAGTCACAAGTGAATCTAGGACCGAAACTATGTATGTTTATTACATAGGTATAGAAATTTATGTTCTTGTTTGCAAAAATATTTTTTCACCTTTCTATTGTCTATGTATAATTAGTAACCCACACCATTTTCCTATCATGGATTTCATATAAACTACACCAAAACCTTTCAAAACTAAAATCTCGAGACCTTTCACAATTCTATTCCATGAAATTTTACATTCATATAACAATTTATTTCTACAAGTGAAGGTGCTTCTAAAGGTCACAAACATCCACTGATACCCTAACCAAAAGGAAACTAAACAAGAAATTTACTAAAGTCTACACGTCACATGGCTCCCCATGTGATTTCACATGCATAATAAATGGCAAAAACTTTTCGCATAAATTATCATGTGTGAATCAATGCACCTTAATGTGCCAAAAACTTATCACATGACTTTTCACATAAATTTTCATGTAAAAGTCAAGCATTATGACCAAATCATAATTAAACTATGAAATCCTATTAACAAGTAAATCACAAAACTTAAACGTTAAATAATTACATAGGTAATAATCTAACTATATCAAATCACAATTCGATAGTTGGAGGGGAAGTTGGGCAAAAGCCATGTCAATAAATACCAAATTAAACATGAGTTTGGGTGGTTAATTAGGTAAAAGGGGAGAAATTAATGAGAAGCCCTTCAACTCCCATTAATGAACTTAGATATGGGAAAGGTTGTGCATTTTCTCCTAATTCAAACAAGGCATATTCCAATTTCATTTCCTTCTTTGTTTTAAAAAGAACTTTTACTTTTGGTTCTCTTTCATTTTAATTTTGAAATCAAGTTGTGGTTCTTGGTCTAATTAATATTTCAAAATTGATGGAACTTATGTGGCATGTAAATGGGTTTTTTAAATACAAAAATTATTTGAAGAAAAAAATGAAAGCTAGTCTTATTTGGAATTGGATTTAGTTTTAGCTCCATGCATTATAATCTGCACACAACCCAATATCATGAATTATGTCATATTTATGTTATTCCACCAACTAAAGGCCTCTTTCCAATAGGCTGTTGTGATCACAACTATAAGCCATGTTTCTTTTAAAGATTGTCTAATGTGAGGAGATTGTTAATATGGAAGATGTTAAATCAAGGCTCCTATATTAAAAAAAGATTTTAACAATATTCTAGTGAACAAGAACCCAATTGCATTGAATATGTTTACATTTTTCCAAGCAGATCTCGATAAAGATTCAATTTTGATCTTGTATCATACAACCAGCCTTCAACCTGACCTAGTAACCATCCCCATATTTAAATTCGAACCGGCCCTCTATTGAACCTAAAACAAGTTTTGTTGAAGGTTGGACTTGCTAAACGTGGAATTGTTCATCAAGAAAATTTAACGTAACCCCAAAGCTCATAAGTTTTAGTATTTGAGAATGTCTTCTAGATTCAAAACCATATGGGCTTCAATTTTTGAAAAAAATCTAGACCCAAGAAGGGGACAACACTTGTATATACCAAGCTATTATCAATACCACATGCAATCCATCTTAAACATGGCGCCTTGGTGGGTGCTGGTTCACTATGGCCAAGTTTTGAAAATTGCTAAACCATGAAGTTTACTTTTCTGGACTTGAAATGCACATTGGGGGAGAGCCAGTGTTTTTGTATTGGCAAATTTTTGCCAAATTTCAACCTGAAAATATGACTTTGACCAGTACAAAGGATTTTCATGGAAAATTTTGCCCAAATTCGCCAAATTTTTTATGATAAGTTCCAGTAGGTAGAAAAGAATATAGAAGGATTTTGTTGTTTTTATCATAGCTAGATTTGGCTAGATAATCACCACTTTGGTTTCATCACAAAATCTTTAAGAAAAACATTGGGCAAAGGTTGTTGCTTAGTTGGCTAATGCAATAACTATGCATTGGAAGAAAACAAGGGATTTGGAAATCAAAACAGTATTTAGCCAACTTGTAATTTTTTTTACAATTAGGTCCATTGTTTTTGTTTCCTTTTCATTTTATCCTTGATTTGTTTAACATAATAGAGAAATTTGTATAGTGACTTTATCTTTGGGCTTTCTTTTCATCCTTTTTTTAAAATTTCAATCTCAAACCTTGTTATTTGTAAAGGGTGAAAACACACTAAAGGTGAACCACTTTTCACCCAAAAAAATGATGTATAACAAGTATTATAGTACGCAATAAATCAAAATCTTGGTGGTATTCTTTGACTATGATAAACATAAGTAAGAAAATTAAAATTTTGCATGACAACATTTTGGAATTCAAAGTTCACTTTGAGTCAAAATTAATCTTGATCAATGGTTAGATGAAGAGAATTTGGATAAAATTAATGTACATATAATATATAACTTACAATTTTACTTAAGGCTTCATGTTAATGGTTCATGAAAAATAACAAACAAAAGAAAATTAAAAAAATAATGCAACGCCCATCTATAAAATGTCCTCCTCTTTGATACATTGGGGTGGCCCCTTCATAGTAGACAAATTATGGGACTCATTACTAGGGTATAAAGTCCTATTGTTTTGAATGCTTCATGCCTTGGAGGGCATGAAGCTATTCAAACATTTATGACATGAATTTAAGGTTAAGGCCATTTGTTTTATGATTGGGCTATTTTTTTTAGCAATGCCAAAGGAGTTTGCCATCTAGTTTTTTTCATCATTCGATGAAGGGGTTGTGGGTTGCTATTTGCAGCGATGCACAATTATGATGATGCATGATGTGTGAAATTTGTTGGGTTGTCCATTTTTTCCTTTTGAATTTACTAAGTTTGTGAGTTTTGTTGATGAACTTTGTGTGGTTCTTTTGATTTTGGAATTGTGATGTGTTGTTTAGCATTGATGCGTTTGAAGGCTATTGGTGAAGTAAACAACTTCTTAAGATGGATTTGATACAAGCTAAATTTCTTTTGCAAAAACTTAGTAGTTGGTAGTTTGTGAATTTAAAAAAAAACATCTTTATTATTGTGATTGTTGAAGAGAAAAATGTTCTCAACAAAAGTCTATTTTTTCTCTCTTAAATCTCCATTGGATAGACAAAATTCAGACAATTGTTGGGTTTGAATTTAAAATGTACAAGTTTAGAGGCATTAGAGATGATGAAAGGCTTTAAGGGGTTTGGGAGCTTGTTGTTGTGATTTTGGAGGCTCAAGTTTGGTATATTTGAACCAAAGTTTTGGGTGTGTGAGTTTTGAGTGTTGAAAGGGAGTCAAACCCATGAAAATGGGAACTCCAAGAAAAGATGGGTTTTTGAATATTTGCACATGCATAGATTGGCAATTCTTTTTGTTGTAGATTTGGTTGTGGGGTTTATCTGTCTCTTGTTCAAGTTTCATAGTATTAATGAAACATTTCAAAACTTGGGTTTAGAAAGGGTCCGTCATTCATCTCTATTTGTTAGGGTTTTATGTGGTGCATCATTACATAATTATGTTGGTGATTCTGTGGTATAATGGAAGTTGAAAGGTGGAATCATATGTGTGTGTTTTGGAATCACAAACAAGGATTATGATAGCCATGAAAGTGAACTCAAAATGTTTTGATCCAATTGTGCCTTCAAGAACAAAATTTGGATTGTTGTGAAAATAAAATTTACCATTTTTTTTTGTGTGGAAAAACCATGTAATTCTATTTTTGTGCTATCTATTAGATTGATGGGAGTGTAAAGATACTTTGTCCTTGTTCTTTTCATACGCATCCTTAATGTAATTCTCCTTTTGGTACTTTGGTAATCAATACATTCTTCCAATACTATGATGTGTGTCATAGCTTTTTATAACCTAGATGATGTGGGAAGTAGGGTTTTTTTTGGGCAAAATATCATCATGTTTTGACATGAAAATCTGATTTCAACTTGTACATTATTGTTTTCTTTTTCAATTTTATGATTTAAAATTAGTTGCAAGAATCCCAAGCAATGATTTTGTTGTGGCAATTTTTTGTTATTTTGCACAAATTTTTAAAAAAAGAATATTTTGTCATAAATTCCATGTTTTTAAAACATTTCACCAAAAATGAATTTAAATCTTAAAAATTGCCAAAAAACACCAAAATTGCATACAACATGAAAAGGAGATCAACATTTTTCTATTTTCATGTTTTGAATATCACCAAATTTGGCTACATATTCTTATGGGTGATTGTCACTTCAACAACATCACAAGATTCACAAAATTGAAAAAAAACACATACACACACAAATCCCAAGAAAGATCTTGAATTGATCATCAAAAATTGCTTTTAAAAAAATTCAATTTTTTTAAAAATATAACAAAATTTTCTGTTCAAAATATTATCTTGCAATATTGCAAATCAAGAGTTTTCTATTATTTTTTTTGATAGAATATAGTCATATTTTCTAGTTGTATCAAACATTGGAAAAAAATGGTTTCAATGAAAACATGTCAATAATTAAACCAAAACTCAATTGAGTTTTTGATTGAACATTTATCAATGGTGTTCTTGAATAAAAAATGTAATGACATGTAGGTGTCCTTTTTAATAAAGGAGACTAAAATTAGGTAACATGGTAGTATTAATTTTCTTTTAAAAATTTTAATACTAATTCTAAAAATAATTAAAAAAATAAATTAAAATTTATTATTCATTTTTATTGAACTATTGACAAGTCCAAAATGCAATCATGTTCAACTCATGACTCTAATGACTTTTAAAAAATTTATGTGTTTATTTAAATTTTTTTTTGAACTAATTGACAAAAGTTCACCAAACTTGCAACAAATTGTCATGTTCATGACATTTCCAAAGTAAGATTTGAACCCTTACTTTCTTGGCCATAATTTATTAAGGCTCTTGCCATTTGACCACTATCTCATGTGATGACAAAAATTGTTATTATAAAATATGTTAACACACATTTTAAAAAAAAATTCACATTACAATTTATTACATAATTAATTAATTTCATAATAAAATTAATTACACATGTACATCATTGATATTTTTATTTTGTTTTATTCATAATTTAATTTCATAATTACATCTAGATAAACCCGATGGTTGGGGGTAAAATTTTAGATTAGTCTAAGGTATATACTATGTCAATTTAAAGATTTTATAATTAAATATGATTCATTTATTTTTAAAAATATTCAATATTATGATATTATTATTTTTCTAGTTTTTTAAAATTACAAATATCCATGGGTATGTATCACAATCTTCTTAAATTTTATAAAAAAGAAACCACATTTTTTGCCTCCCAAAAGTGAAAGGAAGACAAATAAATCGTACCTTGCTGCACCTTACTTGAGCCTCTAGTTTCTTTTGATAGAAATGTCACTTTAGTGGCTCATTGCCATGTAGTCCACTTTAGTGACCTGTCCTCCTCCTTTGTAAAACTTGTCCTTATTTTCAAAAGGTTTCTTTCTTGGTATTAGGACCTCCAACACCCTTTCTTCAAGCCAAACTTCACCTTGTTCAACCTAACAAGTAGGGATGTCACACACAAACAAATCTGGCAAGCACACACCAAAGCTTCCCAACCTCCTCCTCTTTTTTTTACTTACAAAACAGAAAATGAATACATAGAGTAGCCAACCACAAACATGGGAGGTTTTATCCTCTTGTTATTTATTTTGTTAAAACTTTCACAAGTTTCTGTTGTTTTTCCAAAAAATCCAAAAAGTGATCCCGTTTCCTTTCACTT
>Ga0116229_10003102_pt1 | contig 27246 bp, 30 predicted proteins | sample S1TSphgellanicum_3_FD_87313 | JGI IMG/M metagenome (GOLD analysis project Ga0116229, IMG submission 87313) | Host-associated microbial communities from peat moss isolated from Minnesota, USA - S1T2_Fc - Sphagnum magellanicum MG | ecosystem: Host-associated > Plants > Peat moss > Unclassified... | reverse complement strand
ATGGTAGACATTCAAGTGCTACCAAGTACTCAACTGATTTTTCCTTTCAAAGCCTGGTTTTTTGGAATTTATTTGAATTTTCAGTGGCAGAAATCACTTAAAATTTAATATATTCCACATTCTGAATCCAAATCTTACCAAATAAATTCCATTAAATCCTGCTCATCCAGATCTTTCCAACAACACCAAAGGCACATTCCAATTCCTCCAAATATTTTAAGTACAATCTACGATTTAATTTAATTTTCAAGTAAAAAATCATTCAATATTCAAGAACTTTTGCACCACAAGTCCAAACATGGAACCAAAGCCCATGCAACTCTCCTCATCGAGAGCTTTCCAACGACATCAAGAACACAATCTGAAGCATCCTGGTGCGGTGGATCTCATAATTACAAAGCAAAACAAAGCAAACTACCTTCCTTCATAGATAGATATGTAAGGAAAAACACAGCACCAATAATACCCCTTGTTTGGTCATAAAAGTCATAAAGGGGGAGGGGGGAGATTTTAAAAAAACAATGAAAAAAATAAATACACTGAGCTTAAAAGGTGACTGAAATTCATATTAGCACCAAATTTGGTCAAAGCTGAGTTTCACCTTGCCTTTTTTTTTTCCCCTGGTTGACTTGCCTTCAGCCCAATCACTGCTGTTCTGGAACCTCCTGCACTTAATCCTGAGTTCCAACATTTCATACCCAGATTTAATAAACTTTCATTACTTTGCGGATAACAGTCTTCAGAGGCTGAAAGACAGGGGTTGGGGGATGATGATGAAAGAAGGGCTCAAAAGGGGGTCGGTCACTTGATGGATATCCCCATTTTTTTGCAAGATGAAAAGTTCGTGAGAAGTACAAACTTAGTCATGTGGAGTCAGTAGAAGTAAGTCACTGGAAACAATTTTTTTTTTGCATTCTTCAACAATAAGTCTAGTTGAGTGATTTTGCAATAAATAAACACTTACAAAAAAGTTGAAGTAATTTTCATGGTCTGGAGAAAGATAGTGATAACAATGATTGCAAAGAGGGTGGTGCACTGCAGATCTGGTGCTAGAAAATAAAATAAGACACTAATTTTAAAGGTATGTTCACACTTGGTGTTAGTGACTCTAGCGTTAAGTCCCCCCCTAACATCAAACTAGTCATCAAAGACTTAAATCTACTTATCATGAAAAATTTATGTTAAGCTAACATTCACTTGACATTAAGTTATCACCTATGTAACATTGCATGCCACCTAGGATGCCACTTAGATTTTTTTTAAAACATTGACTTAACATCAAGTGTGAATGCACCTTTAATTAAGGTACGTTCACACTTGGTGTTAGGGACTCTAGTGTTAAGTCCCCTAACATCATACTAGTCATTGAAGACTTAAAATCACTTATCATGAAAATTTTATGTTAAGTTAACATTAACTTAAGCATTAAGCTATGGCACATTTAACATTGATTGGCACCTAGGATTCCACCTAAATTTTTATTTAACACTGACATAACATGAAGTGTGAATGCACTTTAATCAATGTATGTTCACACTTGGTGTTAGGGACTCTAGTGTTAAATCCCCTAACATCAAACTAGTCATTGAAGACTGAAATTTACTTTAACATGAAAATTTTATGTTACGCTAACATTCACTTAATATTAAGATATCACCCATTTAGCATTGAGTGCCACCTAGGATGCCACCTAGATTTTCATTTAACACTGATTTAACATCAAGTGTGAATGTATCATAATTAACCTCATGTGTGTGACACTATAACACCATTGCTTGGTAGATGTGATAGTTGTCCCTCCTCCTTGAAAAGCAAGACCTAATAAAGCAAATTGAGACTTGGGTGTTTTAGTTTAAGAGTTTAATAATTTGTCTTATACTCATTCAATTCAATGATGAAATATGTAATTGGGTAGTTCACAAACTTCCTTTAATGACTAGGAGTTTTGTGAGCCTAGGAATCATCCGGGAAAAAAAAAACTAGGAAAATTAGTCTAATTTACAATACAATTCTAAAATTTTGTTGGGAAAAAAACATAGGCCCCAAAGCATGTACTCCCATTTTTTTGGGGGAAAAAAAAAAGCTTGGTAATTTTAACCAAAGGGTGGATGCCCATGTTAATTTGATAACCACAATTCTCAAAAAAATTGTAAAAAAAAAATCTCCAAAAATGAGAGATTCTTATGAAATAATTGCCCAAAAAATCATTAGTTATTTCGTGAAAATTGTTGAGTTTTTTTCAGTTTTGAAATAATAGGAACCAAATACAAAAAGAAAATCTAGGTTGTTGATCACGATATGGGTTTCAATTTATATGATTCTAATTAAATTCTGAGTTATTAAAATTAAATATGAAAAAAAAATAAAACACAAAATAGACAGTTTTTTTTATTTTCAATCACCCAGAATCAGGGGTTTAGATACAAAATCAAATACTCATGTACAACATTTGGTGAGTATCATTATTTCATAAAAAAAGGTTGCAAACTACATGTGGATATAAACTTGCGATATTACTTGTTAACCCCAATTCTCATTGTTTTTTTTCAAAGCCATGTATTTTGGTTCCATTGAGATATGGTGTTAACCCAATTTTGCAATTATGTACATAGTAATTGCTTGTTACCAAATGGTAACTATTGAGGCAATATTATTTGGAGATTATTTCAATTATTATTGGATAATAGGTCTTTAAGTTAACTGGTTTGTTATGTGAACCAATAATCGGTCTATTACAGTAATTGGTTGTTAACAAAACAAGTTGTTTTAAATTTGTGACCAATCATTTTTAGAAGTTGATTTTGAATTTATATCGGCTATTAGGTGGATGAAACACCACACCTATTTGACATGCTAATGAAATAACCTCAATAGCACAAAGGTGGTAGTTTACAACACCCAATTAATATATTCCTAAAATTACTATACGATCCCAATGAGCATTGATTATTGGGTATTATGCATCTAAATCAATTTTTGTTTGAATCCAATTACAGTAGATTTAGAATTACAACATAATCAACTTATGAACCAATTGGAACAACTATGCAACTTGGAGTGAAAACCTTCACACCGATCTAATTTTCAACAACATGCAGGTTGATGGATGTGGTTGTAGTACTTGTTATTGTTTGACAAAAACAACCTTTTACTCAATGTGTTTGGCCAAATGTACCTATTATGGGAACTCGTTGAACAACCACCTATTCAGTGAAATATACTGGCGACAACCCCATAATCCACTATTGAAATTGCATTAGCATGTGCATATTACCAATAGGTTGGACAAGAATTCAAGAATTGTCCCTTTATGGATGATAAATTGAAGTGATTAATGAGAGGAGAACTCAAAACTTCTCTACCACCTATCACAACGAGCACACCAACGACATAGGTTGGTGTACCCGTGCCACAAATTCAATCACAATTGGGTTTGATTACTTCACCCAACACTTAAGTTGGCAACAACCTACATTACACCACTAATAGCAAGACAACCTAAAGTTGTATCTTATCCACCATATCCAATTAGATATAATACAATATTATATTTTGTACCCATGGATCCTAACATGTATGCTTTGTATTATTATGGGATCAAGGGACCTAATTCATTGATTTTTGGAAAAAAGGAAAGACTTGTAATTGGCATCATTCAAATAGAATCGATGCCACTTGTTGAGTAGTAGGAGCAGCCTCAACATCCTATTAAAATACCAACTTCTGGATTAAAACAATCAGTTTTAATTCCAAGATGTGTACTTAAATAAGTAGTGGTAACATTTCTACCTATTAACATGCCTATTGCCACTAGACTACTTGTTTATGGTAGTAGTGTTCCACTTCAATAGTTAAGATTGGTAAATGTACATCCACAACCGGGTGGAGAATTGCCTAGAGGTTCACCTAATGGAGGATCACTAGGAGGAAGATTACCTTATCAAGACCCACCTAGAGGACTACCACCTAATCCACGTGTTGGATTTTACAAATGGCCGACATCTGATTTAAGAATGTTCATGCCACCATGGTACCCACTGGTTGCAATTCAATCTGAACCAAACCAATAAGCTACCATATCATAAACTTCAATACCCAACATATGTGAAGGATACTAATCTTGATGCTCATATCAAAGTTTTCAAAAAAACAATCAAAGCTAACATGGAGATTATGGAAGTTAATATCATCAACCTATTTGGTTTTATTTTACGAAATAACATCTCGGAGTGGGGCAAAAAATTTGTACAAGATCATCCCAATTGCACTTTTGAACAATTGGAACAAGCATTTTGCAAACATTTTGAAACTGTGAAAAATGAAGAAAAAGTTTAAATGCCATTAATAAATCTTCAACAACAAGTCAATGAATGGGTAGAAGTTTACTATGAATGTTTGTTAAAACTTGCTAACTATTTACAAGTCAAAACTATTAATGTTTTCTTTACTACTATTTTCAAAGCAACCATACCTTATATTAGTAACATCAGGTATGGCAAGAGATGCTTTTATCAAGCATAAGAAAGTTTTAGTGATTTGTGAGGAGAGTGGACCGATTATAGCAAATTACAACACTTTGATAACTCAACCAAAATCCAAACCAATTGCACAACCTATAGTCACTTATACTACTACTAAATAATAGCTTACTTGTTCAAATTGTGGTAAAACTAGTCATGCCAAGGAAACCTATTATAATATGAAGAGAAAAAACCTTGTAGTACCTATTATACCCACTAAAGTTGTTGAATCAATGGCTAAAATTATTGCACAACATGTTAAACCAACTAAAGTACCATTGAAATTCCTTGTAATATTTATTTTAGTTATGAACATTGTGCACTTGATTGTTCTAAAAAGACAAAAGTTCAGAAAATGTTTTGAACTTCCAACCACTACCACCATAATAGTAACAAAACTTTCTAAACATGATAACATACCAGTTAACATAGTCACACACAATTAAATACCAAAACAACAAGTATTCAAAGAACATGAACTAATGAAGGTAAAAACAACAACTAATTGGCAAACTAAAAAACAAATGTGTGATTATTTTGTACATATTATCACAAAGTTATAGGGAGTGATTCAGTATCATAGGCACTCGTGGAGTTAAATGGACCACTTCATTCAAATTGGGTTAATTTACTATTTTGTAAGTCAACCATTTATTGGTGAACAACCTATTTAGTTGATTGCATAAACAACATTACCAAATAAGACTTTGGAAGAGATTTTGAGAGACATTAACACATAAGTTTTAAAGACTAATATGTAATCAACTTGAGGATTTTGCTAAACATCAAAATATACATTTTCAAATCGGTTAGGTTTGTTCAACTAGTGTAACTTGAACTTGTTCAACCTAAATTTGCATGAGCAATAGTGATTATTGACCATTAGATGGCATGATTCAAGTTCAAGTTGGTAAGAACTTTATTGATGATGTTTTGATTAATGGAAGTTTTAAAGTAAATATTTCTACTAAGAATTTGAAAATACAACTAGATTTGTCAAAGACTAATCCAACACCTTATAATCTACATATGGCAAATCAAACCATAGCCAAACCATTTAGTCTAATTAGGAATTTGAAAATATTTGTTCATGGTATTCCCTATATAGTTACATTTACTGTTATTAACAATAATGTTTTAGATTCTAGTTATTCAATGTTGTTAAAATGCCCATGGTTGAGAGATCCTAAGGTATCCCATGATTAGGGAACTAATATTGTTACCTTACAAGGAATATGTACAGTAATAACCATGCTTGTTAATAAGAAACTTAGTGTTCAAACCAAAAGACTTGAATTTCTAATGTGTTATGATTTCCATTATGGAATATTTGATGAGAAGGAAGATGTGATGTTTGCCATAAAATTAGACTTGTTTTCAATAAGAACCATAACAATACCTATTCGTATTAAACCAAATTCTAAAACAATGTACATATTAGATCTTAATATAACAAAACCAGTCCCAAAACAACCTATTGAATTGATATGTGTCTTAATTATCAACCTAACTATACCACTTGACACTATCAAGCAATGCCTACCTAAGACCTTTCTCCATCCAGAAGTGGGAGAGATGATCATTGATGAGACATTTGCTTGAAAATGAGTACAAGCTTTAACCATAGCTAGTTGGACAATCACTAAAAAGGAACAATTAACCAAAGTCAATTTGGGCACCAAGGAGAATGCAATAGGTGAAAGTGAATGTTTCATTTGAACTAGTTGTCATAGAACAATAGATTGAGCTTCTAAGAGAATTCAAAGACCTATTTTTAAAAACATATAAAGACTTTAAGGGTAAATCACCAAAGATTGTTCAACACAAGATTGAATTTGATACCACAGTGTGAACTACTCATCAAACAAAGTACTAGTTGAATCTTAATTATGCTACCATTGTCAAGCAAGACATAAACAAGTTACTTGCTAATGGTTTTATCAAGTCAGTTGAGGAAGCAACTTGAGTATCACTGATAGCAGTTGTTCCCAAAAAGGATGGGAAGTTGAAGATATGTGTTGATTTTCAAAAGCTTGACACGGCAACAAAAAAAGATATTTATCCATTTCCTTTTATGGATGAGGTTATTAACATAGTTGTTGGGCATGAAGTTTATACGTTTTTGGATGAATTTGTAGTGTTTTATCAAATTTCAATCACACTAGACGATCAACACAAAACTACCTTAGTAACAAACTTGGGGGATTTTGTGTGGGTTGTGATGCCATTTGGTGTCAAAAATGGATCGCCCATTTATTAGAGGGCAATAATTAAAACTTTTCATGAATACATTGATGTATTCATGAAAATATTTCTTGATGACTTTACAATTTTCAATGACCTATCAATTCATTTTGAGAAACTCAATAAATGTTTTCTTAAGAGTAAAAAATTTGGTATTAGTTCAAACACAAACAAGTGCGTATTCATGGTATTTTTAGGAACCATCCTAGGTTTCATAGTATCCAAAGAGGGAAAAATTATGGATCCTAAAAAGGTTGAAGTTGTAATAAACATGCCAATACTTACTACCCCCCAAGAGATCCAAGTTTTCAATGGGATGGCATAGTTTTACATGTGTTTTATCAAAAAAATTGCCTTTATTATGTCATTAATCACTAAGTTGCTTAAAAAATCTAAAGTTTTAGAGTTGATTACGAAATGTTAAAATGTTTGGGAGGAGATCAAGAATTGGTATGTACAAGCCCCTATTTTGATCAACCCAAATTGGGGGCTTGAGTTTCATGTTCACATAGATGCATCTTAGCTAATAGTATGAGCCATACTTACCCAGAACCCAACCGGTAAGTTTGACTAACCAATTATGTATGTTTTTAGATTATTAAATTCGGTTAAGAGAAATTATTCTACTACTAAAAGGGAAGCCCCAACTATGGTTTATGCCTTACACAAATTTAAACATTACTTATTGGATAATTGGTTTGTATTTTATGTTGACCACATGGCCCTTGTGTACCTAATTAGCAAGCCACAAGTTTTTGGCAGAATAGTTAGGTGGTTCTTGTTATTTTTGGAGTATGACCTCAAAATTGTTTATAAGCCTGGTAGATCCCACTTAATGGCAAATGCATTAAGTAAATTGCTCGACCAAATAGAACTAGTTGGTGTACCTAATTAGACCATTGATGCTCACTTGTTCACATTACAACTATAGTGGTCATAAAATGTCTATGACTCCCTATAAGAAGGGATAATGCCAGAACGATTTACTACTTCACAAAGATAATACTTGGTTTAAAAAGTTAAGTCATTTGTGTTAAAAGACATAATACTTTATAAATTTGGACAAGACAACAAGTTTTGTCATGCTTTGCAACTAAAACAAGTGCCAATTATATTATAGGAATTGGAAGGACATTTCCCTCATACATTATTATGGAGAAGATTCTTAATGCCAGTTACTAATGGCCAACCATGAATAGAAATGTTCATGAATCTTGTCGAACCTATGACTTATGCCAACAAACAAGTAACCTATTAACACAAAATATGACAAAATTGATCATCACTATGCTTAAATAATCTTTCCAGAAATGGGGACTAGATTTCATTGGACCCATCAAATCGGTGAGTTGATACTCTTGTAATTGGTACACTTTAATCGCCATTAATTATGCCACTAAATAGGTGAAAGTGAAAGTTTTGCGCACCAACACAACTATTATTATTAAAAAGTTCTTATATGACCACATTTTCACCAAATTTAGTTATCCATTTACCATTGTGAAAGATCAAGGTACCCATTTCATTAACACTATCATTTGTTATTTGATTGATCATTTCATATTAAAACATACATGCTCAATTGTCTACTATCCAGAAGGGAATGGACAAGCTGAATTTACTAACAAAGTTTTTGGTACATTACTCACAAAACTAGTGAATGAAAATCAAAATGATTAGGATGAACACCTATCCATAATTTTATTTTTTTATAAAACTGCTTTTAAGGTTGGAGCCGGTCACATTCCATTTCAACTTGTTTATGGTTTACACCCATTATTACTTACATAATACCTATTACCATCCAAACTAAAATAGAGTTATGATCCAAGACCTATCATAGTTCTAATTAATCAACTATTAGAACTAAAGAAACTCCAAGAAATTTAGTTAATAGCACAAGACTTGGTAGTTTCTAACCAATGGAATCATTTGTTATGGTCTTAGAACCAATATATTGAAACCAAATACCAGTTTGGAGATTATGTATTAAGGTTTCTAGGGGCTATCAAAGACCCTTAAATTTTAGAAACGATGGTTTGGACCATATAGGATCCAATATATTGTTAATAATACCATACTATTAATGACCATCACCAAATTTGATCCTAACACAATACTAGTTAACATTAACAAACCGAAACCTTATAGGTTTGTGGAGAATCAAACATTTTAACCTATTGTAACTAACTTAGTGATTTCTTACTAGAAGAATTGGTTGACATAAACCATTCTAATAACCTATTTGCTAAAGAACCAGTTGAAACAAACCATATTAGTAACATGTTGACTAAAGAATTAGTTAAATTTCTTACTAGAGGTTTGATAATAGATAACCTAATTGAGAAAATAACCAATTGTAGTTTGTTCAATCAAGAACTAGTTGACGAAGATATTAGTGACATGATGAAGAAACAACCGGTTGATAAAATACTTGTTAGCCTTATTTTCATGCAAATTAATGATGTTTTACTTAACCTAGTTATAGGTGTTAGTTTCTTAAAGAAAGTATGCCCTGAAAGTCATGTTGTTTTCCAAGCGCCACCCCTTATTATGTGGCTACAATACAAAGAACCGACATACCTCTTAATGTGTCTTTTCATTTTTTCATTATGGAACTTCTTATACTTTTCGTTGCACCAAGATGAAGAAATGAGTGCCTTGGATCAGTTGAGAGAGAGAGAGCAAACAAGAAAAAAGGTAGAATTGAGGAAACAAAAAAAACAAGAAAAAAAGAGAACTACAAAGAATTAGAAAGGAAGTTTTTAGAACAATTGGAGCGTTTTACATTGAATTGTTTACATCAAGATTGCTTCTTGTATTTTAAGAGAACAGTGAAAGTTGTGGAGAAGATAAAAACACCAATTTTTTTTTTTTGGAGGTTCTGCAACATGCTGCCACTATAGGAAAAGGATTTGAAGAGACATTGCAAGGTCTTCGAAGACATTTTTCATCGCTTGCACATGTAGTCATTATTATTAGTGATTTTGAGGAGGAAGAATAGGTTGAAAAAAATACTATAGAAGTATAAGTTGATAAACTTGTTGAAGTTGAATAATCAATAGACTTTTTGTTAGAGCTAGTTGAAGGAAGGTTTTTTTATGTTAAACCTAATTCACTTGACATACCTATTATTGTATGCACCAAGATGTGGTCTTAGTGCATGATGAGGTGCATGGGAAAGGAGACAATGGAAGAAGGTGGTTCTTCCACCAAATTGACTCAGAAACGAGCACTTACTAAAGGGAAATAAATCCAAAAAATGTTGCAATGGATCCGGATGGGATCCAAAGAGCGACAATGGGTAGAACGATCTAGTTTGGGCGGCTTGTTTGATGATCACCGGACAATTCCATGGATAAACATGCTGGAACAATTCTTGCACATTTGGGAGTCCACTAAGGATGGATGCATTATAATGATTATTTGTGCTTAAAAAATCACCATCAACCAAACATTGATCACTCATGAATTTGGCGTAAATGTTGAAGGAACAATTGATGCAACGAATGCATTGGTAAAAAAGGCCCAAGTTGGTTTTAGAAACATAGTTGCACTAAATGCATTTGTCAACAAAACGCAATGGAGCGTAATTCGGACGAAGGAGGAATACCATGCCAAGTTTGTAACAATCTTGCAAATCATTTACCAATAAGAAATGTTAGCCTACTTTAATAACCACATTGCCGTTACTCTCAATTTGGAAAACAAAGGGAAGAAGGTCAACAAGTGCTCCATTATGTTGACACATATGTCAATAAAACTAACTCGATGGACAAGCACTAGAAATGGATTATAACAGTTTTAGCAATGCCTAACAAGAAGGCAATAACTTGTTATTCTAGACCGGTTATAAATGTTTATTTATGACATTGGTTCCCAATCACATATGAGGAGACACATGTTAATTCTCCAAAACCGCAACCAATTCAGGAAAAGGGAAAAAAAATTGTTGGTGAATGATCCAAAAAAACCTCTCCTAAGGTTGTCACCAAGGAACAATTTATTAATGAACGTCAATTGATGCTTTCAACTAACATATCACCCAGGCCAATACATTAGTCACATTGGTTGAAAATATGAATTAAACCATTAACATCCAAAGACTAGTTGAATCCAAAACCAACCAATTTGCCACCAAAGAAGAAACCTTGCACCTATCAATAAATCATGATTATGGAGGGAGGAAATGAAGATACGGAGGCTAATGTTATTATGCAACCTAATGACAAATCAATAAGGATGGAAAGTGATCAAATCTAAAAGGACAAAAGTGAACATGATTTTGCACAAGTAATAAACCAAAAACCTTTACTTGTTCAAGAAACTTCTGCTCCTATAAAACAAATTAGCAACCCATTATCAAAAGGTACTAAACTGGTTCAACCAGTTCAATCTAAACATGTTCAACTAATTCAACTTAAACCTACTTACATTTTTCTTGAGATGTTGATAATTTACATCCATGTTTCAACATGAAAGCCTAAAACATGCTACATTTTTCTTTGAACAAACAACCTTAGTTGCCTAGATTTAATTTTAAATAATTGATAGTTTAGTCGATTTGAAAACTAGGTAAAATTTTGTTGAGAGCATGTTAGAGGACACAAACAACTAGCTATAGGCTCGTTGCTTATAATTGGTTAGCCATAAACAAGCATTGTAGAACAAGGACAAGGAATTAGCTACTATGAAAGTTCAACTCAAGTTCAACAATAAACATTTGGTTGCCAAAGGTGTTGAAGTTGAAAAGGCAATAAAAAAATTGAAACTTTACCACATGAGTACAATGAGTTGAACTAAGTTCATTTCAAAACTAGTAATGACTTAAAGACTTTATAGATTAACTATAGCGATAATAGTTGACAAAGGTCAACATTGACATGGAGAATTGTACCCATGAACTCTAGGTACAAATTCAAGAATTAAATAGCAAATTGGAAACATTTTGTTAAACGCATGGTAAAACTTTTCAAACTAACTACATGGAAAACCAATTGAGGGAGTTTGAGGAATTACTTTTTGATAATGCCTTGCTCAAGGGGCAAAACCAAGCTTTGGCAAACAAAAATCTAAAATGGAAGGAATAGTGGCAAACTATATAAGAGATTACAAAAAAATAGATACAAGATAAATTAGAATTGACTTGTGCAGATGAATAAGCTTACTTGAATGAAGTGGTTGCATACCGATTATAGTTTCGAGGTTATGCATATGATTGGCTTAATGACAAACTAGTTGAGGTACTTGTCAATGTTTCTTAGAAGTTTTCACATGTGCAAACAACATTTGCAGTTGTAAGTTATTGGAGTTAATTTGTTGTCATTACCATTAAGGAATTAGAGCCAATAAGAGGAGGATCTAAGTTTACCACTATTTATTGCACTTTTTATTTGCCCACATAATCTATGGAAGTACATGTTATAGTTGTTAATACTTAGGTAGAATAATAAAAAAAACCTGTTACTCCCAAACTTGTTCCATTGGCTATACCATAGATTGGGGTAGGTGTAGAGGTCACATTGATTACTACTATCACACATGCCTATGAAGTTTTTAGGACTTTAAATATAGTATTGAAGGACACACCTATTGTTGAAATATTAAGGTTTGAATTTATTCTTTTGGCTGAACCTGTTGATACAAGAAATGAATAACTTGTTGATGATTTAAATGCAGGTGTAAAACATATAATTTTAGGTGACTAATTTCAAGGATGAAATATGGTTTTCAAAAGGGGATAATGTTAACCCCAGGTTCAGTTATGTACATAATAATCAGTTATTACTAACTAATAACTAGTGAAGTAGTATTATTTTGAAACTATTTCAATTATTATTGGATAATAAGTTCTTAAATTAACTGGTATGTTATGTGAACTAGTAATTTTTCTATTATAATAATTAGTTGTTAACATAAGAGGTTGATTTAAATTTGTGACCAATAATTCGTAAAAGTTGATTTGAGTTTGTACTAATTAATGACTATTTAAGTTGAAATAACATTGTGATTTGGTACAAACAGGAGGATTTTGAGGATGATAAGGGGATCTTTCTCTTTATTTTTGTAAATCTTGGAGTTTTTATTTTTTGAAACAATATATTTCTAATTTTTTTTCCTTTTTGACTTTATGGAGGATTGATATTAGTTTTGTTTTTGGTGAATAGGCAAGCAAAATCTTAATATTCATTTCATTTTTCCATGTTTTCATATTGGGAATAAACCACACATGTTGATGATTTCAATAAACTAAAATTAAAAATATAGAAGAGGGAAATATGTAAATATAAGGATAAAGAACACCTTTAACATTTGGTTACCCACATAATTGAATTGGGAACCTGATATTAGTTTGGTTCTCAAGAAAACCAAATCTAATTCCAATTTGGGTTATGAAAACTGGACCAGGTTCCAATTTGGTGATTTTTACTAACTTGAACTTGAATTAGTTGTTTGGCCTCTCAAAGTAAGTACCCCACCCAACATTGGTGTAAGATTTGCCTACCAAGTTAGGCTGAAATAAAAAATCAAAGGAAAAGTGCCTAGTAATTAGGTTTTTATTGTGCTTGATTTTCTGAAAGACATGCTTGAAAATAATTTAATTTTTCAAAGGTTTTTCAAATTTCTTAATGAACTACAATTATTTTAGAGTAGGAATAATGCATAAATAGTGCACTTTAATCATTAATCCTAAAACATTATTTCTCCACAAGAAATAATGGAATGAGATCACAACTTTTTAAATTTCTAAAAAGTAATAAGACCAAATGTCATACTTGACGATGCTAGTTGTATCATAAACCTTCTCAACACAAATGACAAGGCTATGTATATGTGCATTTTAAAATTAAAGGGGTGTATACTCTCTTTTAGGAGCCCACCTTCAAAATGTAACCACTAGTTAGATTTGGAAGTTTTATGCCTTCAAAATGAATGCATTGTTAAAATCTTGTATCTTTTTTGCATGAAGCTCTTCATTATATATTATGTTGTTAGAATCCAAAGTAAAAGATGATGATAACAACAATAAAAGATGCAAAAACACAACAATTTGTTTGTTACTAATATTTTCACTACTTAACTTACTCCTAAAAAATCTTGAAAATTTTATTTATGACATATTTATGGAAATGTCTTTAAATAAAATTTTCACATAATAATATAATGCAACACCTTTTTGGGCCATAAGATTTTATTAGTGACTTGTAAATCACGATCCTAAGAATTTTTTTAAAAATTCACTAATCATATTTTGCCACATCAATTTGATTATCTCATCCATTCCATATAAGGATTTGTGAAATTGATGCTTGTGGTTCCTAATGAAAATATCCACCCTTAGGTCCCATGTGTTGATTCCACCCTTCTTTTCTGGCTTAACCTAATTTAAGGGGGAAAAAAATTATATCCTTAATTTCATTGAAATTTGAATAATGCATAATTTCATTTGTCTAATAGACCTTTTCATTGTTAAGCAACAAAATGCCTAACTTGATTGGTAGGTATGTTAATTTTAACTTATTGAATGATTTTTTAGAAAAGAAGTTCATACTAGGGATAGCCTAATTGTAGGAGAGGCCTTAACCCATAATGATAACCTCATTTGAAGCCCATTTCACAATGTTGATAAATTATTTAACCTAATGTAAATAATTGGATGTTACCTTTGTTCACACATAAGGATAATAATACCACCTACTAGTCGATAGGGGCTAGGTGCGCTATGTTTGTTCATGATTTATTGCCAATTAATGGTAAATTTATGGTGACATTCTCCCTTTTTTGCTTTCTCTTTTTGCATTGACCTTTTCCCAATTGCTTTCAAAGTTGTTGTAAGGCCTCACTTTCCTTTCATTCTATACTCTAATGTTTCATTTTGTTCTCAAATTTTTGCTTCATTGTTGTTTTCATAGTATGCTCTCACATTTCACTTTGCTTTCACAAGATGTTCTCACTTTGTTTTCATAGTTTTAGCATCATGACATCACCTTGTTCTCATTTGACTTTCATAATTGTTATCTTATAGCATTGCTTGGCCTATTTTTTTGGGTAACCTTGATCTTTATATTGTTTGTAATGTTAATAGGTTTCATTGTTTATAAAATGGTCATTTGTGCAAGATTTTGCCATGACATTGTGACAACTATTTTTTTTGTTATGTCTACAATGTTTCATTGTGCATCTCCATTATTTACATCATTGAACTTCTTCTATTACTTGCAATGTCAATCTTCCTTGTTTGCAATGCATCCATTTGTACACAATTTTGTTACCACATCACTTTGTTCTCTTTTACAAGAGTTCGTTTATATATATATATATATATATATCATCTTTGCTTTGTAATGTTGTGAAGGAGTGACGAAGCAATGGACCTTTGTCGATGGAATGATAGATCTTTGCTATTTTACCATCCTAGTTTTTGAATGGATAGAATACTACAAATGATAGTAGTGAAAATGTAATGGGAATCTAGAAAATTTGAAGAAAATTTATCATCAAACACATCCCTACCACAACATTATCTCAAATTGTTAAGCCCATGTTAACCTCCTAGGTAGGTAATACACCTCAACTATATATTTACCAAGTTTATGAGTATATGTGAACAACATTTTGATATTAATGGTTTAACAACTCTTGTATTTAAATGTATGAATTAACCTTTAAGAACTAGATTTAATAAAGAAAAGTTAAGTTTTGACTTGGACATCTTGGTTACGTCTTAGCAAGGGATATTACAATGTTTCTAAGCATCGTTTTAATTTCTATTGTAATAATAAATGTCGATTCATTAATTAAATACAAAGTTGTGTCATCTTAAGGATGAATAGAAGGGGGGGGTGAAAAAATAAGCACCAATTACCTAGATTTCAAAACAAAAATAAAATTCTTCAAATTTAAACAACATTTTCTATAGGTAGCCAAAATATAAAAAGATTTTAAAATATTTTAACTATTTTCATATTTGGTTTACAAGGCAAATCAATATAAATATTTTTGTCTTAGGACTAAAATTAGGGTATAGGACTCCAAATTTAACATTTCCTAGGTCAAATATAGTCACTAATTAATTGGCCTTGCTCAATAAAGTCAAGGTACTAGTTCACCCTAGTCACGGCTAGTCTTTTTTTCTATTGACAAAATTTCATGAAATTGGTAAAAAAAAAATTAAAAATGGGTTTTGGGGTTTTCTATTGCCATATTTCCAAAAATTGGCTACAGTGAACCAGCAACCCACCAGCACACCATCCATTGGATGCCTATTATTACTCAGTCATGGATGAACCTCAACTGAGTGAGTATATGGTTTCATGTCCTTGGTAACCAATTAAGTTAAAAATAGGTCTTATACATAGGTAGATAGGTAGGAAAATAGGTAACTACTAGGTAGGTAGATGGTTTATACATAGGTAAGGGCTGTTTTTACTACCTACTTACTAACAACTTACTTGTGGGTTGTTAATAAGTAGGTAGGTAGTAAAAAAACAATAGCAACTGAGGTAACCACCATGGTTAGCCAGGGAACTGAAACCCAACAGAAAACTGTTTCGTGACCATTTGCCATCCATCCGCCAGTTCTTTAAACAACTGAGACGGGCACAGTTGTTTGATTCCCATATTTTTCAAAGAACTGGAACCGGAGGTTCCCTGGTTTCTGGAATATTAGGAGAAACCGGAACCGGGGGTTCCTTGAAAATTCAAATAACTGCACAACACGGGTAGAGTGACACCCAGTATTAGTGATGTCTACCGGTTCTCAGCAGCCTTTGTAGAAAAAATAATACTGGCTACCTATAGCCAAAAAAGCGATATTAAAAATGAAAAGTGCTAAAATTAAGTTTTGTCTTGTTTTGTTTTGTTTTGTTTTTTTTTGGTTGTGTGGAAGATTTTCTCAATAGCCATAATAAGATGATCAAAATTTTAAGAAAAATTACAAGATTTTGTATACATATGTAGTTCAAAATAGGTAGCCCAAAAATATACAAGGATGTGTTCGGAAAGTGTTGTTTTAAAATATTTATCTTGTAGCCAGAAATTGGCTAAATCTTCTATGGATTATCGCCACTTTGGCTATGTCACTAAATTAACCCCAAAAAAGCCAATTGGTTCTCAAATGAGTAGGAAGGTACCTTCTTGTGATTTCCACCCGTTGTCAGATGAGTAGGTAGGTAGGTAAGTAAGTAGGTAGGTAGGTAGGTAGGTGGGTAGCTAGCTTCCTTCTTGTGATTTGTGGCCGCGGGCTTGCTCCCTTCGCAATTGGTTGCGCTGCGTGCGCGCGGTCGCTGGCTGCGTTGTCGGTGTTCTTGTTGCGTTGATAATTGTGTTGTTGAGATTTTGTGAGAGCAGGAGAGGAAATCTCAGCGGAATTGTAAAAAAGAAAATCCTGTATATGTAGCTCACAGTCTTCATCATCCGAGAGCCGGAGTTTGAGATATTTCGGCAGTTTTTTCCATTGTTATTGTGTTGTAGAATTTTTCTGAGAGTTTTGAGACACAGAGATCGCGATCGACGAGCTCGTAAGAGAATTGTCGGATTTTTTTCTTTCAATTTTGAAGCGAGAATTTAAGGGAGTGAGAGTTTGTTTGTTTGCGTGATCATGGGGATGGTGTCGCACACTGGAGGGAACATGGAGCAGAAAGTAACATGTAAATCTGCTGGCGCGGTCATGAGCTGCGGGATCTGCGAGAAAGCTGTGTTTAGCAGCAGCAGGTTTCTAGATCAATTTTGTTTCTAGAGAGCTGTTTCTAGATCAGCTTTTGTCGTGTTTGTTTTCCTGCTGTCAGGAGAGATTTGTGAGCATGCAGATGCTGCAACGACTTCTGTCGTCGCCGAAAGGGCGGCGTGTTCAAAGAGCACTCAACAATATGAAGATTACTGTAATGTGCGGATTCATGACGATTCTCGTGTTGCGAGGAACTATCGGAGCTGGCTACTTCGGAACACCGGCACAGGATTACGAAGAAATCCGAGCGCATCTTCAGTCTTCTTTCAGAGGATCATCAGTCCATCCGATCCGAGCTCTTGCTGAGATCCAAGAAGAAAAGCCAAGTTTCAAGAGCAGCACCGCTGGTGTTGATCTTGTGATGTCCGTAACAGCCACTGATGATATCCAGGATGATGATGAAGAAGACGACGAGGCGGCGACGACGAACGTGTCCAATGCAAACCCCGCGGGAGTCTCGGACTGGGATGAGCAACGCGGGCAGTGGAAAAAGCTGCAGCAGAATCCGAACATCAGCAGCACCACGGTTGCAGCAGCAGCCCGAAGAGAGACGATGTTGCCTCTTCGCAGCATGATGCTTGTGACAGGATCATCATCGAAGCCACAGTGCGAGAATGCAATCGGAGATCACTACTTGTTGAAATCGTTTAAGAACAAACTGGATTACTGCCGCTTGCATGCCATCGAAATGTTCTACAGCACGGCAACTCTGGATCGACAAATGACAGGCTCTTGGAGCAAGCTCCCGCTGCTGCGCGACTTGATGCTGGGACATCCGGAAGTGGAGTGGCTATGGTGGATGGACAACGATGCCATGTTTACGGATATGTCGTTCCGGATTCCTTTAGAGGAGAAGTACCGGAACTACAATCTGGTCTTGTATGGCTTCAACGATTCAGTCTACGTGAACAAGAGCTGCACCGGCCTCCATACTGGAAGCTTTCTCATTCGCAACTGTCAGTGGTCCCTGGACTTGCTCGACGCTTGGTCGCGGATGGGACCAGAAGGCAGCATTACAGAAAAATCAGGTACGTAGAGAAGGTCTCTCTCCTGCCTGCAACGATATCCCTCCGGGTTGTTTGATTCTGGAACACTAGAAATGGCTTCCTCCTCGTGATGCTCTGCAGGGGGGATTAAGATTTGGTGGGGCGGGGGAGGATTAGGAACCCCAATGTGTGACATTTTGCAATATTGTTGCAGGGGAATCGTTGACACAGAGTCTGGTAGGACGGCCTCAGAAGAGTGAAACTGATGATGATCAGTCTGCGCTCGTCTACTTGTTGATCACGCAAACGGCAAAATGGGCCGAGAGAGTCTTTCTGGAAAATACCTACTTCTTGCACGGATACTGGACAGAATGGGTAGACAAGTTTGAAGAGATGATGATGATGATGATGGAAAAGAGTTACCGTCCGGGATTGTTAGGAGGAGATCAGGAGGAGGAGCAGCTGCAGAACCAACAGCGGCAGCAGCGGCAGCAGCGATGGCCCTTGGTAACGAACTTCGTGGGATGCAATCTCTGCTCTGAATCTGCTGCTGATTACCCAGTGAAACAATGTGTGAAGCAAATGGAGAAGGCTTTCAATTTTGGCGATAACCAAATCCTTGACATCTATGGCTTCCAACACAAATCCCTTGAAAGATCGGATGTCCAAAGCACCAAAACTAACGGCAATTCTGACCACCCCACGAAGGAGAAGCTCGAAGCAGGAGGAGGAAGCTCCAATGCCTAAGATCGGGCTTCTTCCTCGTCATGCTCTACCGGGAGGGAGGGAGGAACCCTAAAAAGGGTTTCAGCTGAGTAAACCCACCCAAAATGGCCACCTCTTTTGACCTAGATTCCATTCTTTTCCCTCCAAAATAGCGGGCAGACTCTGCTCTTGTTACTTGTTTAACCAACTTCTCTTCGTGGTTGGCAGCTCGAACTGCAGCTCATTGAGTATTGTTGGTGTAGCCCCTCCTTATTGCAAGTTCAAAAACAGCAACAACAGTCCCGCAAGCTGAACCCAACATCAGTCCAAATAGGAAAAAATGTACCATGAAGTTCCCCCCCAAGAATTGGACAGTTTGTTCAGCACAGGACTTAACACCTGGTGAACAGTCCTCCAGGAACAATTCCTCCAAATATGGGACCAAATGAAAAGTCCATGTATGGAAATCTCTCTCTTGCTCATGGACAGAGCCAACAAAACCAATCAAGTTGAAGGTATGCTTTCAAAGCTCACTGGTAAAATGGGATTTGTCTACCCTACCTGCTTAATTTCCTAAGCAAAAATAGAGTCAGCAGATACAAGAGAGTCCTAGATGGCATTTTTCCTCTTAACCTCTTAGTTGTATCTGCAAACTACCCTTTTTTTCCCTTTTTCTGGGGATGTATTATTTAGTTAGAGACAGAAAGATTTTCAGTTATATCCCAAGTTCTAACTTCCAGTCAGTAGTTATGATGGTAATATTGAGTATTTTAGTCTTTCTGTGTCCATTTCATGCTTGCTACAAATTTGCTTCTTTATGTTTTATTGCTTTTATCATGCATGAGTTTTTTAATTCTTTGCCTCTCTTAAACACCATTGACTAAAAATGTGTGATGACACAAGCTAAGTGTTTTACACTGGTATATACCGATTGCAAGGAGCTGATGAAGCCAGTGAGTAAGTTGTCATAGAGAGTCTCACTATCATCCACGTTGGTGGACTGTCATTGTTGTTCATATAGCGAGTTTTATTGTGTCTTTTTTTTGTTCTGGTTGTTCCTTTCTTTGTATCTCATCCAATTCTCTGTTCTTCAGTCCTTATCTGCTCCTGATTTACCTTCATAGAGAGTATGGAGATCTGTCAACGCTCATAGAGTTATTGATTAGCATGTTGCGACATGAGATCTAGTGCTTTTGTCATGAATTTTGTGATGTAGCCAAAAATAGCGAGCGTTCCAAAACAGAGTTTGTATTAGTTGGCAAAAATTGTCAAAACAATTAACCAATAAACATAATGAGACCATGAAAATTGTCAAAACAATAGCCAGCATGCTTTTTATAGGGCGGGGGTGTATGCATGCCACCCAACAAGAAGGAAAATCTCTTAGTTAGTTCCTTATAGAGTTTGAAGATTTCAAACGATCATCCTTTTCAATCTCAAAAGATCGAAAAAAAAAGACAAAAACATGTATTTAGTTAATTCTAGACTAAATTGCTAATTTTTGAACTTTTCTAACTTGGTGGGTAGAATCTAGTTTTTTTATATTGAACTTGAGGCAAAAACATTGGAAACATTCATTTGTTGAATCATCTATTGAGGCGAAACATTATTTATATTTATTGTTACATCATATGATGACTCCTAAATCAAGGTTTCTCTCCAAATTTCAAATTATCAAGTTGTTATTTATTAATTTAAAACTTTTAAAAAGTTTGAAATTAATCAAATACATGATTAAAATAACTTTGCTTATAAAAGTATTAAAAGTGAAACATATATATCTTTTCTTTTTTTTGTGACAAAGTTTTACAACTTGATGGGTTTATTTTTTCCAAAAATTAAAAAAAAACCCAAAGAAAACTTTATGATTTCTAGGGATTTTTTGGCCATTTTTTGAAATAAAAATGATTAAAATAGACCTCAACAGTTCCCTAGGTCACCACTTGTAATAGCACTTATTGAAAAATGTTTCAATCACCTAGGACAATTGCCAGTTAATGTTAATTAATGTGGAGGATAATCAACAATTCACCTACTTTAGCAATTTCAAAAAGAAAAACAACTTGATAAATACGGTTGAAATATTTGAATTTTACAAATTTTGATTTGATGAAGACTATCATAATACTTGGATCAATTTGACATTAATTAAATTTGAGCTCTGTGTTGCTACACACTACCAATGACAATTAACTAATTAATTTTTTTCTTATGTTTTTATGCATTTATGTCAATGTCAAATTTAATTTAAATTAATTATATTTCATGGACATGAAAAGACACATGTTAATTTGTTTTTTAAAATCCATGTTGGTGGATAGGAAAAAGGAATGAGTAGTTATAAAATGGAAGTAGTTATTAGGAAATGTGAGAAATAGTTATTATGAAAGTTAATAGGAAAAGGAAGTAGTTCTAAAATAGTTAAGCTTGAAAATGAGGTAGTTATTTTTGAATTGTCTTTGGAATGGTCCAAGGATGATCATACGACCAAAATGGTCATACATAGAAACAACATACAAAACTTTTTGCAAAGAACCCCATATAAATTAGTTCTTACATCATTGGAATTATTTGTGGATTTTTTAAAAATAAAATATCTTGTGTTAAAAGTTTTATAAATGATATAAATATTTCCATTTTAAAAAATGTTTCCCCCATTCAATGAATCTTGTTTTACTACTTTCATAAACAAAAAAACAAGTAATTATCTACTATGTGTATATGAAAAAACTGACAAATTGATGGAATAGATAATAAAAATGATTTTTTCATTGTTTTAAAAGTAGACTACTCGATCCTTTACTTCAAAAAATGTGATTGATGTCAATTTCTAACTAATTAATATTCAATTTGCTACTTAATATCTTAACATTTCTCATATATATATATATATATAATTAATTGAACAACCATTGTCAAATTGAGTTTTTGATAATTAATTCAATATTCAACAATGGGTTTTCAAATTGACCCATGTATTAATATATGAGTAGAAATGAAGGTGTATGTAAATCAAATCAAAAACTTCTTTTGACAAACAATTTAAGTACGAAAAATAGTTTAGACCAATGTTTGTTTATTAAGTATTTATTTCATCATCACTTTGGATGTGTTACCCAATTTCAAGCACATTATGAATAAATTTATTGTATTTAGAGTTTCCAACAATAGGGTAAGCCCTAAAGAAGCAAGCATTCTTGAAATAAAGCCCCTGGTGCCCCACTCTTGAAATAAACACCCCCTAAGACACATGAGCACTTATTTTGGGAATGTTTTGTTATAAAGGTGTTACTTGACGTAAAACAACCTAGCAAAAAGAAATCATTTTTCTTGTGATATCCATCAAATATTTTGGGGAAAAAAATGAAAAAAGAGGTGAAATTTTTTGAAAAATGAAATGCTCATTTCTATGGGCATTTTAAAAAGCAAAATGCTTTGTAGGAATGAACATTCTTAAAACACCCTACCTTGTGTGGAGGAGAAATTATGTTATATAAAGCACCTTGCAAATACACCGCAAAAAAATTCAGTTAGTGTTTTGCAAGATCTTATATGTCAAGTACCTTGGGTGAAGAGCTCAAACAAAGATTTGGGAATTCAAGTCCATTGCTCAACTCCCACATCTACATGGCCCTCATTCCTAGAGCAACCCCATCTTGATCTAGTTGAATTGTTAATTCATTTAAATTTTCTTTTTTAGGAAATTCAAAATAGAACTTCTCATCTTCTACACTTCCCATGACCATGTTACCATTGATAATTCATTCGACTTGAAACATTCCAACAATCAACGTATGAACAATTAATTTATGGTTGAGATACTTCACATTTTGATACAAGGATTGTAGTTGAAAAGAGGCTTCATGGTTGCATAGCAATTGGCCAACATAGTCATCTTGAAAATAATCCTAACCTAATTATCATTTTGTCATAGGAAATGGAAATGAAACATGTTACCAATCAATTGCATTTTAGGATCATATTGTGCACGACCTTGGGGCCATGTTCCAACTTATTGAGTTAGTCCAATGCTTGTGAGGATTCTCAAGCATTTTGAGAAAATCATAGAGCTATTTCATTATTTCAAAATTCATCATGAGTTGCCCTTGCTTCAATAGATGAAAAATGGTGGCAAATTACACAATTTTCTTTTTGTCTTCAATATGAACACCATTGGCAACTTGGTTTGCAATAGAATTTCACCCTTGCATGTTAGTAAATTGTTTCTCATTCTTAGCATGCTAATTAATCCCACTAAAATAATATTGACCAATAACCACCCATAGGTGTGCATTCATTGCCTTATGGTGAATTATATGTTTCTAAAACTTGTCAAATTTAGGAACGAACAATTTCTCTTTGTTTTCCACAACATCACAAATGTAGCATTTCACCTACATCATTTTCCCCTTCAATCCCATGATCGTTTCAACCTAATAGAGTTTTGTGGCCCATACATCTTGGAACATGTGATTAGACTCCCATTCCTTTTTCTTCAATTTCTTACGCATAGGGCAATTAGTAAGGCAATCAATAGCTACCAAACCATTTCCCACAATTATAAAGCTCAAAACTCTTACAAATGTACATCCTTGAAACATGAATTCACCTTTCAAATTTGGCACAATACTTGCATTTTCAATTAGACTATTGTTATGCATGTCTATATCAATGAAACAAACATCAAGCAAAACTAATGTTGAATTATGCAAACCCATAGAAAAGATCATCTGATAGTGGAAGTTTGGAAATGGTTTAAAAGGTGCCATGGTTGGACAAAATTGATAAAAAAACACACACAAATTGACAAACTCACACATAACACACCTAAACAAACACAATCTTCATGATTTAAGTTGAACAATGCAAAGAATCAAAACTAACAATGCACACCCAATAACTACAACACACACCTAAATTTTGATTTTCTTGTAATAAAAACAAGTAGCTTGAAGTTTGGAATTGACATTGTGCATCAATGCGAAGTTCAACATTGTTATTCAATTTTTCATTTACAATTTAAATTGAACATGATCTCATGTCTTGATCAGTAAAACTTCAAGCATTTCTGTAACCTCTTTTTTGCAATAATGCATATATTACCTATAAAAACAAAGGCACATGTTAGACAGCACACATTATGATGTTGTTGACAACATTGAAGGCTATATAATACTAGGTAGTTCAATAGATTATGGTGGTGAAAAAATCTTCATTTAAAACACAAAAAAAGTGATAAATGTCGAAGGCCCTTGCAAGATGACAATGATGGAGAAAATGCAAACATTAAACATAGTGGCAACAAATTCATCAAAGAAGGGAGCTTGAATGCAAAAAACAATGATAGTGAAGGGGAATTGATGTGACCACCTTTTGAGTGGAATTGGATTATGGCATCCAATGGTAAGTGGTTGTCATTACATGAAACTATCCTATTCTAATGTTAATAAAAATGTGGCTTTCAAGTCATCCATGATCGTTGAAATGTGACAATTTTGACCCAATCCAACAACCTAAATGATCAAAAGGAGGTCAAACGTAGTTTTCTTAAGTAAAAAAATGCGATAATTCACCTTTAAAAAAATGATGGTTTGGGTATTTAATATTTATGTTATTTGGGGAAAGGCATGAATCTTTTCAAGTTGTTGTGGCATTTTCCAAGAAAACAAATATGCAAAATACCAAGCCATAACTATGGAATACAAAAAGACCTAGATGAAACATGATTTTAGGACTAGGCTAGAATGACCAACCCCAAGCCAAGCTTCAATTAAAAAAATAAATTGAAGCTAAGATGCCAAAATTAATTTTAACCCCATTGAAAATGTTTAAATATATTCTAACTCAAGCCCAAGCCAAAACATGGGTAAAACTTCTTGTCTTATGTTTTCACATTATTCCAAAACACATTGATATTTAATTGATATTCTTATTTCTATGGCCTAGGGTTATTTCATATTGGGTTCAAAGACATAAATTGCTTATCATATTTATAAAACATTTGGCTTATGATGTTCATAGGACTTTAGGCTTAAAATATTTGTAACACTTATAACTTAAATGTTCATGGGATTTTTGGTTTACCATACTACCAAATGAAATTTGGCAACAAACTACCAAATAATTAATTAAAATGTAAATCTTAATGTTGACACTTTTTGGTTAGTAGTGGGTATAAATAATAATAAATTCTTTCCTCATAAGTTTGTGGGACAATCTAATGTGTCTAGATTGTTTTAGTCTTGAGTTCATGAACTTAAAGTCCTTTAAGGTCTACAATTCAAACATGATAGTTGAAATCTACATATTATTAATGTTATTAAATTTCCAACACAAGTAACAAATAATTTTTCAAAAATTCAACAAAACAATAAATAATTTAATTGATGTTGAAATCATTTAGGTACCCGATAATGTGTTTGAAAAACAATTAACCTAGGGTATTTGCAAGACCTTCCACCAATGGCTTAAGATAATTGGCAATGGTTTTTTCTATTTTGGAGTAAAACTAAATAAGGTTTCACAACTTTAACTTACCCAAATTTCTATACATGGTTCAAGTAGGTAGCCAAATATATATATAAGGCTAAATTGATTCATGTAGAGCCTTTGGTTTTATAGATGTTTGCTCAAAATTGCCATTTGCACATTTGAAGACATTGATGTTGGAAATTTTAATAAAAAATTTCATATGTGGATATGAAAATGTATGTATTCCCTTGCTAACGGATATTAACTTCCAATCACTATGGACATTTCCACCAAGACATTAAACATTGTTAGTTGTTTCTTCATTGATTTGATGCATTTGTTTTTAATTAATTTAACCCCATCAATTTAGTTCTTTATTTTGCAATGTTAAACCAAAGCGTAAAATAAAATTTCAATCCTACGTCAAAATGTCAAAAAAACAACTTTTTCAAACCAAAATGTAAAAAGTTTTCAACCCTAGGTTAAAGTGTGTTGAACCTTACTAGGCTAAAATGCCAAAAGGATTTTAACCTTAAGCCAACATAGTTTGATTTTTACAATATCAATAAATTTCATGTCTTAATGGCTAATGTACTCCAAACGCCCAAAACACAAATTCATTATGTCTTGGGGTGTACAATACTTGATCTCAAAGACATTTTATTTGGGTTATCATGTGATATGATGGATGCATCATAAAAATACATTTCAAAGTTCAACCCTTGGCCAATTAAGATCATCCCAAGCTTCAAATGAAAATGCTTAAATAACATGCCCCTTTTGGTATTCCAAAGATTTATTCCTAAATCAAACCATGGACACCTTCACCATTCCTAAATATTTTAAACGTATTATTTAATGTTCATTCTCATTGTGACATCATCCATCATGTAGGGTGTAAGGGTTTTAAAAATAAGATAAGGGTCTATTTGCAAACCCTTTCAAGATTTGAAATGCTAGTCATGAGGTTGGTAGATTTAATGGTAGGTTTCAAAAGTCTTTGAAGAGTTTAAAGATAGACCTTTCTCCTAGGTAAATAACCAAAATGATTCTCATTGATTCTCATTTGGATTTTGTATCTTTTTTTCTTGTGTAGTTTGCTTTTATGTCACCTTTGTCATTTAGTCTTATGTTTTCTTTTCGCATGTTAAGGTTAGCATTTGTATCATGGCTCCATTCTCAATTTACATGCTTTTGTGTTTCCTTTATCATTTTTTGCTTTGTTTTCTTTTTCATGATAATGTTGGCATATATCATTGTTCCATTGTTTTGGTTTTTCCGCTAATTTATTTGTTGCATTATTGTAATGTGCGTGGTATTAACAATTAAAACTTCATTCATTGTTGTGATGTTTTATATTTTGTGTGTTCATTAGTTTGAATATCTTATATATTAAAGTTACATGTCTGTCTGTCTGTCCGTTTGTCCGGGCAGTTTTCGGGCACTGCCCGAACCTATGTTTGTTTGTTTGTTTTTTTTGTTTTTTGATGGGTTTTGTTTTCTGTGTCAGTTAAACTGCCCGGACCTTTTTTTTTTTGGTTTTTTTTTGGATGGGTTTTGTTTTCTGTGTTAGTTAAACTGCCCGGACCTTTGT
>Ga0116229_10003101_pt1 | contig 27256 bp, 20 predicted proteins | sample S1TSphgellanicum_3_FD_87313 | JGI IMG/M metagenome (GOLD analysis project Ga0116229, IMG submission 87313) | Host-associated microbial communities from peat moss isolated from Minnesota, USA - S1T2_Fc - Sphagnum magellanicum MG | ecosystem: Host-associated > Plants > Peat moss > Unclassified... | reverse complement strand
GAAGAAAAATAAGAAAAATAAGCTTTCCAAGTTATAAAACGTTTTGTTTTTTGTTTTTTTTCTTAGGACCCCTCCTACTTTCAAAGCTCATAACTTTCTTATTTCTTATTCATTTTAAACGATCTAAAGTGCTGCAGGAACGCCATCTGAATTCCTACAAATCACATTTGAACTCTAATAGCAAAAAAAAAACATAAAATGGACTTTTTAGGTGTTTAAGAACCAGCCTTAATAAAAAAACATTTGAGTTTTTTTACCCCCTTTACTTTGGGGGGCCATAACTTTCTCATTTCTAGTCTGTTTTCAACGATTTTTAGTGTGTTAGATGCGCCAAGAGGAGGGCTTCAAGTTTTGTTTGGTCACCAAAAGCAACAGAACCCTTCCCTGGTTGTTATACTTTAATACAGTAGTTGCATCTAATGTGCAACTAGGTTGGTCCATGAGGTTTGCAATGGAATGTTTTAACCCATATCCTTTGGCTTCCAATTCTATTTGGTTCAGTATATAAGTAAGAACAATAGTTATGTTGAAACCAAATACCAAGTGCCATTGGGGATGAGTGAATGAAAAAAGTTTGACCTTTATGAAATGATCAAACTTGAAGATAAAATCGGATTATTCTAAACCTACTTATATAACCTAAACCTAACTATTTTTCAATCTACTTACATACCTAAATAAACCTTCTTACTTAATAGGGTTTAATTATTATCTACCTACCTAGGCACCACGTGTCAACATCTTATTGGCCATAAATTAAATGATTTATATTTCATTAATTAATATTTAAAAATTTAAAAATAGGCGGGCCTTGATTACCACGTGTCACCATATAATTGGTGTTAAAATATTGAACACATGTCAAATGGTCAATGAACGTTCCATGGTGTGCCACGTGTCATCATTCTAGTGGCAAAAATTTAATGATTAAAATTAATCCAATGAATTTTTGATTTTGAAAACACAAAAAAAATAAAAATGACACGTGTCCACAAGCTAGTTGTCTAATTTTTAAACATGTGTCATATTTTGATTACTTGTATGTAATTGCAAGGAAAGTTGCACATAAGGTGCAACTACATTGGATTGGTATGTATGTATGAACATGTATACTAACACCATATATACATGTTGCATACGTAATGTCGCATGCAACTACATGTCCTATGCAACTTGTCTTATGCAACTACACAAATTTGCAATTGCATGTGTCGCATGCAACTGAATTTTACACATGCAACTGAATTTTAATTACATGCGACAGTTGCAAAACGCAAAATTTCTAGTAGTGAATGGAACTATGTTATGGCATAGGACCTGGTTTTCTAGTAATGAACCCTCCACCAATCTATCTATGTCTTTTTTTGTTATTGGTTGGATGGCCTCCATAACAATAAACTAAGACAATGGAACCTCTATGGGCATGGTGTTCACCATCAATTGTTATAATGATTGCTTGAAAGATGTTGGCCTTTGCACCTTCAAACATGCAACCTATTCATAAGTCTTCCCTTTCACATCTTCATATGTAATTACTTTTCAAAGAATGAATGCCCACACATCAATTTCCTTCTCATTTCGACTTTTCCTCTACAAATATGACACACTTTCAATTTAGAATGCATTTTCTATCATTGTTCTCCTACATAAAACAATATGGATATCAAAAGCAACATCCAACATTGCCCGAATTCCCCTTATTCTCCCTCAACCCATGTTCAAATATTATAATCAAGATGTCTCACTTACGATGTTGATTTTTCCATCATCTGTATTTCATCCATTTTTTTGTTTTGCACATCCCCAATTTTTATCCCTACACTACACCAAAATGTGTCCTAGTTCATTATGGGTTTCACTAGATTTTGAATGAATTTAGACATTTTTACCATGGTGAAACTGGTCAACGCCCCAATGAATGTAGCAATTGGGAAAATGAAATAGTGTGCATTATATGTTCCAAGTATTACAAAAGCCTTAGATAATAGATGTTGAAAACTTACCATTTGCAAGGTATAAACATTACTAGTTGCCAATGTTTCATTGCAATCTTGTCATGTTGTCAAATAATATTTTATTATTCTGTTGCAGGGTAATACTAGACATAGCTAGTATTTCTTAGATAAAGGATGTCAGTCTTTGGCAAAACACAAGGGAAATAAACAAATTTTAACACTTGCATATTGAAGTCCCTTCAATTGTTTTTCCTTAATAGTTATGTTAGTTCACCATATTATCTTCACATGATTACAGAATCATTTAGGTAACCATTGTCACAAAAAAATGCATTCAATAATAATTTCATTTATCAAACATTCAATAGTAATCTTCACAATTTGATATGTTTATCTTCACATTCCAAATAGGAAAGAATGTAGAGATATAAAAAAAAATGTCCCAATTTGTATTGAGGAGTTCAGATATGTTCAATACAAGTTACAATTATCTTCACATCTAGATCCAAGTAATCAAAAATTGTCAAGTGCCAAAACATGCACTCAATATTGCTATTAATTTCATATGCACTAACCATTCCATAATTATTTTCAAATTTTAAAAGTAAGCACTAATTAATAATGTAAACAAAATGTTCCAATCAATATTGACAAACTCATCTACTAAACATGAGCTACATTTATATCCACAAGAAAAAAAATGCAACTTGATAAGCAATTGATAAGCAATTGATGTTTATCAATTAAACAATTGATTAGCAAATTGATTAATAATTGATTAACAATTGACCGATTCTTATCAAATTGTTAAATTGATGAACTCTGCCGAATTCATGCGACTTGATAAATAATTGATGAGTTTTACTAAATTTAACAATTGATGAGCTCTACTGAACTATGATCAACACTTGTCTTCACATTAGTGAATTATGCTAAATTATGATGAACAATTGTCCACACATTCCCAATTTAGGCACTTAGCAACATGAAAAAAAGTTCCGTTGAGTACATGATACCAAAGTTTATATCTCCAAATGCATCATGTGTGGTGTCTAGTATGTGAAATTGAGGTTTTGGTCTTCATCTACATTCAAACAACATAATATATATGAAATAAAAGTTATAACTTGATACAAAACACATAGTTAGACATTTTTTTCACACTTTACTACTTGATATCCTTGCCTTCAATGGAATGTATAGTACATGTGTATTACTTGATGTCCACTTCCACTTGTATTTTGTGCAAAAACAACCATAATATGCCAACTTAAAAAGTAATTTTAAACCTTAAAACAAAATGACATCAAAATCGTTGAAACTTAAGTTCATGATTCAATTATATTACTACATTTGGTCTACTAGTGCCACATGCTCATAGTTGGTTATTTCTTTTAATTGTTGAACATTGGTTAGCACCTATCACCTTCTCAACATATTAACTTCTAATACCACCTGCAAGTCCAATGTGGGTTGCAAATCAAGATTCACATGGACCACATAGAAAGAAAGTGTATAATTAGCTCCTCCTCACTACTAGGAAACCTCACACACATATTCAAACTTCTATGTTGACATAGCTTGAGAATCCAAGTATAACAAAGTGGACTATAGTGTGGGGACTTATGGATTCATGTCCATGACAATGTACAACAAATGTACTATATGCCTTCTAGATGGACAAAGTAAATAATCATAGTCATTTAACTATTCTACAAGGGCCACTATACATAAAAGTCACTCTAATAGGTTAAATGCACTCCTACAAACCTTAATGTAAATTTGTTGTTTTTTACACTCTATATGGACTTTACTACAAGTTTTATTTTACAAATCTTACTAGTACAATTCTATGCACTTCTAATTTTATACTCCTAATGACTATGTTCTTAATTTTAGTAATGTGATTGTTGTTCATGACCACCCAATTGATATTCTAAAGGACCGTCCACAACTTGGTACTCCCTTGACTTTCTCAAGCTTGCTCCATCTCTATTATGGTTTATCTTTGATCCAAGCTCCAAAGCTGCACATTCATTAGATCATCACAAAGTAATCCAAAGAAAGTTATATTTTCAATATTAGTAGTACTAGCCAATTTGCAATCATCCAAGGCTTGTACAACTACAACTATGAAACTATAACAATTTTGCTTAAGGACGTTTGCAAGTCTTTCTCCTCATCTAATCTACTTGAGGTCTTCAATTTCTTGTATTGCATATAAATCTAACAAAATAATTGTCTTGAGAAAAAAAACTAAAATCCTCATGAATCATTGAATTTTTTTGCAATCAAATGAAATGTGTTACTAACTATATAAGCAAAAGGCCAGAGTCAAGATATGCATTACAACTTTAAGATTAAACACCAAGTTAGCACAACATATTAAATAAGAAAAAAAATTATTCATTTTAATTCTCAAATAAACTTAAGAAAAATAGTGTACCTAAAATGTACCTAGGTTTCATATTTGCACCATAATTATGTTTAGTTTGAGGTTTACAACTTGGGTTTCTTTAGCAAGCCTTGAAATGTCTTTTTCAGCACCTAACAATTTGCATCGAACAAGCAACAATCTACAACAATTTGTAACAATCTATGGGCTTGTTCCATAATTATAACAATTAGACTTAAGCAACCACAACATAGTGCATAAAGACATATAATTGCCACTAATGGCTAAATTCCAAAATGTCTAGAAGGGAGTTGAACCCTTATTAGGTAGCCCCTTGATGTTTTGTCCAACCTGGTCTAACAATACACACAAAATTGAATCAAAATGCAAATAAAAGCTAAAGAAAAATAATGAACTACCACTGTACCCTTCATTCATCATCATCTAGTAAGGCAATTGTTGACTGTATGCGAACTGCTGGCAACCGCTTTTGGTGGCAATTCAAATACCGCATCATTTTGATAAATCCAATGGCTTTTGGGTGGCATCAAGAATTTGATAGCCTTCACCAAGTGAGCATACATGTATACAAAATGTGAATCCTTAAATAAGACATACAACAAATTTGAATCCCCCACCTTTGGTAATAATTTCCTATAATCATGTCATCCCCTTTTGTCATGCCCGTATGCATGCATTAAATGTCATGACACTTCGTCAAATTTAATATCCCACCTACATTTGAATGCTTTATTTACTGTATGCAAAGGTTTTGTATAATAAATCAACCAAAAGTCTTGGCCTTCACTATTGCCTTCTTTAGCATTTATAGCAAAATTATATCTAATCTCCAAAGTTACTACCAATTCACAACCATCAATACCATGTTGCCAATCACCATCCCGATTATCATACCACTACAAGAAATCATAGCTTTTTTTACCAGGAATTTTGGTCAAAAAAATCCCCGTATGGATTTTTTGCCCCCATGTCCAACTTGACCAAAGTGACATTTTGGACAAATTGATTTAGACCCGACCGTTTTGACTAGGTCTTTTTGGTTGGTTTTTTTTCTTAGGTTTTTTTTACCAAGTTTTTTTATTGAACCACCGTGATAATAATATAATATGGGTAGTGACCAAAAATATATATTATGTAAATTATTTTATTTACAATTAATATGGAAATATTAATTAATTAATTAACCTACCTACCTACCTACCTAATTAATTAATTAATAAACCTAATAATTAATGACAAATTTTTATTATTATCTAGCTACCAACCCTATGTCCTAGGCCTAGGCTAAGCCACCTAGGTTAGACCAAGCCATTTAGGCTAGGCCAAATAACCTAGACTAGGTGGTCTAATAGCTTTTGCAACCTAGGTTACCTAATTAGGTCATCTTAGTAGCTAAGGTAGCCCATGTTGCAAGTGTGAGGATTTGAATTCCTCACCTCCACATTGAAGAGTCAAGTCCTTAACCATTGCATCACCACCCCCATAAGATGATTTTCTTGAACAACATATTTTGTAATGAACATGATTTTGGACCAACATATTGTAATCAATTTCTATGAATTTTTTTTTCAACATGCATATTGTACTAAATGAACTTGAATTTTTTTACACTACTTACATAAATAGGTAGGTTATAGGTAGGGTAGCCTATGAGGGTAGGAAGTACCTATTGTAAAATGCATGTACCTAGGTAACATGTAGGCTATAGTCTATTAAACCTTATAGGTACCTATTAGGTTTATGTTTATATCGACCTAGTAAGTTATTTATACATGTGCTATTTAATAGGTTATGTAGGTACTTACTAACCTATTAATAAACTTAACCTAAACATATTAGGTAGGTCTAGGGTTAGGCTATCTACCTAGTAGGCTTAGGTGGCGTAGTTTAGGTTAGCTACATACCTATTAAGCCTAGGCAACCTAGGTTAAGTTACATACCTACCTCGTAGGCCTAGGTAGCCTAGATTAAACTACATACTTACCTAGTAGGTTTAGGTAGCCTAGGTTAAACTATGTATTTACCTAATAGGCTTAGGTAACCTAGGTCAGGTATGTAGGCCTAGGTGGCATAACTTAGGTTAGCTACATATTTAAAAGGCTTAGGTAGCCTAGGTGGCATAACTTAAGTTAATTACATACTTAGTAGGCCTAGGTAGCCTAGGTTAGGTATGTAGGCCTAAGTGGCATAACTTAGGTTAACTATATATTTAGTAGGCCTAAGTTAAGTCAAGGTTAAGTCACATACCTACCTAATAAGCCTAGGTGGTATAAGTTAATTTACCCACCTTGTTAGGTGGCCTAAGCTAAGCTTTATACCTAGTAGGCCTAAGTGGTATAGGTTAGGTTACCTACCTAGTAGCTAGGCCTAGGTGGCTTAGGATACTAACCAATTTAGTAATATAGGCTACATATATGTAATTAATAAATAATAAAAAATGATTGATGAATTACTATAAATTATAAATAAATAAATAAATAATATCAATGATAAATAATGGATGATTTCCTAGGAATTACTAAATATTAATTAATGATTATTGCCTATTAATTAATAAATTTTCAATATAAATGGCTGATTATTGAATATTTCAATATTGAACATTAAATTATTATAATATATAATTAATTACTAATGATTGATTATTTAATATTAATGAATGATTATCGATTAATTATTATGAATTAATAATTAATTTATAAAAATTATTATTAACTAAAAAATATTTTAAAATAATCACTTATCAATAATTATTTGCAATTATATATTGACTATTACTAATTATTATAAATTATTATCAAGTATTAACCAAAAATAAATAAATTTGATAATTTGATAATAATAACTAGTCAATTAATAAGTTGATGGATAAATTAATTATTGAGTATTAACTATCAATTATTAAATATTAACTAATTAATGTACTAAATTTAAGTACCTACATGTGCCAAAAGGTAGCATGTAAATAGCCTATTAAATTTTATAAATAGCTACTCGGCCCATTAGATATGAACTTAGGTTTGGTACGTACCCTATGCAAAATAAACTTGTAGGTTAAATAACCAAATTAATATGGTTGATTTGACTAAGTGGCAAATTAGAATGGCTAATTTGAATAAATGTAAATCACAATGGCCATTAAGTATGGTCAATTTGATTAAGCCATATTCATTTCAATGGACCTTTGGCCTTTTTGACTAGATGTTTAATTTGTCACTTTAGTGAAATGTCTTAATCAAAAGTAACTCATGTTTTTCATGCCCCAAGCCCTTAGTCAAAATGATCATCCCTTTAGTCAATGTGGACATTTTAGTCAAGTTGGACCCTTTAAAAAGTCATGTTTTCTTGTAGTGTACATACAATTTCTAACATAACTGGTATCTATGGGCTACAAATGTTTAGAAACCCAGTCTCCTGTCCATTTCAAATTAATGCATTCCTCCCATCTACCATTAAAACACCGCACACATAAACATGCAAGGCATTTCACCATAAACTGAATCAACATGTGTTTATTGGTTGCACAAATGTTATGAACCTTCATAATACCCTGCATTATGTCACAAGCATATGATGTCAAAATTTGATCCACATCATTGGGCAAAACATGCCAAATTTTTTTCTAAATTGGTTTTTTTTGCCAATATATGAAGATTCTAACCAATTAGACAAATGTTGGAATAGAAATTAAACAAAATCTAAAGCATTTTGTAGTTTTACACCATGATGATTTAATTGTTTTCACTAAACAAAATGCTTTACCACTGCACTTACATTGTCATGAGGTCCTTTACCATGTCTTGAACAAAAAAAAAACCATATCATCTTATAACCCCCTATCATATTAAGGTACTGATTCACAAAATACTAAGGTTTTGAAAATTTAAATTGATTAACACATCCATCAAACCACACATAATGCCATGTGGGTTGAAAACCTTGATAAAAAATATAACCCCAATGCAATTTGAAGCAATGTTGAACAAATTTAGAATCATGTTTACAATCATTTGAGATATAGAAATGGTAATCTATCAAGATAAATGAGTCTTCATCATGTGGGTCCTGATTTGGATTGTGACAATATGTTATATGCACAAGTATGGTTATTTGAAATGAATGCCAATGCATGGACTACACCTCAATTTTGCAAAATCTACCATAGAAACAATTGAGTTTTCCATGATTTCACACAGGCCTTGAAGTGTTTGACCTACCACCTAACTTGGAAATTATGCTTAAGAAAATGTTGTAACTTAGGCAATAAATATGTTATGAACTCATCCGACGAGGTTTCTTTGTACACTAATAAGCAACTTCAATGGGTGAAAATTTGACACAAATATGAAATGCCAATTCTACTCCTTAATGAACTATGTATTTCAAGACATATGCATATATTAATGAGAGGTTCATGGAAATCAATAACAAAACAATGAAAATTATGTAAATGATAGTGTTAAAATTCTTGATTTAGATTGCAATATAATTGGGTTCATGAACATCAATATACAACAAATGGACTTTATCAATGACAATGTTAATTATTTATGGATTTTCATAGATAACACAAACATTAATTCCATGAATCATGAACATCTTGATTTGTCCAAACAACCTAAAAAACAAGTCTTGAACCTTCATAACAAGCAGCTTCAATGGATCAAAATTTGACACAAATATGAAATGTTAATTTTGTTATTTAACGAACTATGTATTTCAAGACATATGCATATAATAATGAGATGTCCGTGGAAATCAATAAAAAATAGTGAATTGTCTAGATGACAGTGTTGATTCTTGATCCATATTGCAATCTAACTGGGCTTGGTCCATAAACAATAACTAGACTATATAAGTGACTATGAATTAATTCTTGACTTAAACTGTAATCTAACTAGAAGGTGACACCATGTACACCCGAATACAAATAAGTGGAGACTAACATTAGTGGCAATGTTGATTCATTCTGGACTATAATTTAACATAGACATTAATTGGGAATCATGAACATTTTGATGTATCCAAAAAACCTTGAAAATGAATCTTGGACCTCATAACCCATACTATTTGCCCTCCATTTGGACATAATAAAGACATGTACGTTTTACAGTGGATTCAATTTGACTTTCAAAGGATCAATCTACTTATAGACCATATTATAGTTATGCACTCCTATGGACATGTTAGCTTTACTTATCCATTATGTTCAACATGATAAAATAGTGTCCACCTTAAATGCACATCTCCACATTGAAACCTACATAAACCCTAATTGAGACTCAAAAGACAATTTTCAAAAAACTTCAAGGCAATATTTGACAAGAATCATCACATTATGGATTGTTTCTTGGATCCATTTTTTTTTACTATGTTGGGTTGCATAGAACAATGTATTCATGCGATACACACCTTCAATTTCAACATAAAAACCTTAATTAATCACTAACTTCATTGCTAGAAACTAACAATCTAATGACCCCATTATGGACTATCTACAATCCATTGTTTCTAAAACAAGAAACAATTAAACTTGAAATGAAAGATGGAGCAAAAAATGTGTACTTGACTTCCATGAGATAATGTGTGGGGTATTCTTAAAAAACACTAGTTGTAATTCTTTTTTGTGTTACATATTTCCTATTTGAATTGACAAGGGTTTCATAAGTCCACCAATATGTGACAACTTTTTTTGATGCATTTGACAAACCATCAGTCCGTTTTCTTCTAATATTCAAAGACCATAAGGTTTTACCTTGGTCCTTTATGATCATTCATTGTGAAATAACAATGTTAAAGTTAAAAAGTTGTTTAGGCCAATTCTGAAAAGTTGTAATTTTGTATCGAAAATTAGATTTTATTGGTTTTTGATATATAAATTGATTTTACACTTCTACCGATTTCACATTTTTATCGACTTTACATTACTACCAATTTTAGGTTAGAATTGATTTTAGGTTAAAACGATTTAAAATTATTATTGATTTTAGGTCACTACCGATTTTAGGCCACTATCAATTTTGAGAAGTTGTTTATTAATAAAATCGAAAAATTAGCTATCACCTTTAGCTTAAGTTTTAGGTTCTAAATGAAGGATAAGGTTGGACAACTTGGAGTTTAAGAAGGGTTTTAGGGATTTTCATTTTAAAAAATATCCCCATCATTTTTAAACGGATTTGAAATCTTCTTTTAGGGAAGTTCAAAGGGTTTTTTTGGGGGTCTTTGTTTTGATATGATTATAATGTAATTTGGCATTTTGAATGATGCACCGCCACACTCTTCGAAAAATGCAAATGCAAGTCCAAAAGTGAAAACAACAAAAGAAAAAAAAAATTGGGGTACATTCCCTAGCTCGTAGCACTTCGAGGGGTAGAGGGGCATGTTGGAGCTTCAAGATGTGGATTAGGATGAGTGACAAGTAAGATAATTATTCGCACAAACTAAAAACAAGTTGGTTAGTGCATAGTTGGAACACTTTTGGTGCATGGACGAGCCATGGGCATACACAAACTCACAAGACTCACCATGGCTCGAACTTGGGGGAAGCCACCACCTTCCCCCTTATATTATTCTCTATGATTAGCCGTAGGGGCTACATCCAAATGTCATTTTTTCCCGAGACTCTCAAATTGGGACTCCCAAAACTCCCGAAATTGGGACTTTTGGCATTTTGGAAGGCCATAACTTCTTATGCAGACTTTCAACTGAAGTAAGGTCTAAAGCAAAGTTATAGTCTTCGTCGAGAGCTTTCTAAAAATATATGGCATGGCACTTGCACACATGTATTTCAAGGCAATTATTGATTTTTAGTGGTTGGGAGTCAAATTGACATTTTGATTCCTTGCCCTTCTTTTAGCCATAACTTGTGTTTCAAGTACTCAAATGAGTCATATGAGCTCATTTTAGACATCTAAGTTTTAAAATATTTTTAATGATATAAGGAACTTTTTGAACTTATGAGTTTTGACTCTTGAAATACCTATTTGAAGATTCGAGACTCCATAGGGATTTTAATTCCCAAAGTGGGAGTTCTTTTGGGAATGTGAAGGTTCATTACCTCACACTCCTAGGAGTGCAAATGTGATTATTGGGTTACACTTTTGGTCCACACCTTTCCATGCTTTTGCTTTGGTCACAAGCCCAAGGCTAAGGTCATGACACCCGACCACAAATCCATTAAAAACAGGGGTTAAATGAAGTTTGATTGGGCGTGCTATACACCATTTGAAAGATTTTTTTAAGGGCTACAAGAGATTGCCTTTGTGTTTTCAGAAAAAAAACTTGATCTGAGAAAGATATGAACGTTCAAAATTTTGGGACAACAAAAAGTCCCAATTTTGGGACTTTCATTTAAGAGTCCTAGGGAAAAAATGACATTTGGATGTAATCCTCGCAAAAAAGCACAAAGTATATTATAAGGAAGGGAATAGTGCTTCTTCCCAAAAGTTACGGACCGTGTAAAACCTGTGTTTGAAGTTATCCCTACTAAGTCCATTGCACCACTTTCATTCAACTCACACTAATCGCCTTCTTTTCTTAGTTGTGCAGGTTAACCTCATCTTGAACTCTCGCTTATGAATTCATCCTAATCCCATCCCAAAACTTTAGCATGCCCTCCTACCCCCAAAGTGTTGCAAATTAAGGAGCGTGCTCTAATTATTTTTTTCTTCCGTTATTTCACTATGGGACCCACCTTTGGATCTCTTGAGGAGTTCAAGGGCATGTCAAACATGGAAAAAAGTAATGTGTAGCAAGTAGTCATAATTGGAGTTCATGGAATAATTTCCATGAACAAGCTTATGGATTTTTTTACTAAAATATGTTTTTCTTTTAGATCCACTATTGACTTTGTCTCAAATTTCAAACAATTTTTGTCACAACCTAGCCTTGAGCTCACGACCAAGGCCAAGGCAGGGGCTTGCAAAGTGCAGGCCAAAAGTGAGCCTGGGAATCACATTTCATGTTCCCGGGAGTGCAAGAGAGTGTGAGGGAATGAACCCCCACACTCCCAACTAAGCTCCCACTTTGGGAGTTGGAATCCCAATGGACTTTCGAATATTTAAAGGGAAATTGTAGGGGTCAAAAAAATTGGATTAAAAATTTCCTTATATTTTTAAAAAACTGTTGGAACATAGATGTCTGAAATGGGCTTGCATGACCCATTTGGGTATTTAAAACATAAGTTATGGCCAAAAAAAGGGTCGAAAGTCAAATTGCCAATTTGACTCCTGATCATTAAAAGTCGAAAATCACCTTGATTTCCTTGTGTATAGGTGGACTAACACATACTATTTGGAAGCTCTCGACAAAGGCTACAACTTTAGACCTCACTTCAATCGGAGTTTTGCACACAAAATTATGCGCCTCCAAGGTTGTGAGAGTCCCAATTTTGAGAATTTCAGGATTCCCACTTGGGAGTCTTGCGACAAAATGACATTTGGGTGCTGGTCCCATGGCCAGGCACAAAGTATACTATAAGGGGGAAGGTGGTGGCTTCCCCCAAGTCCAGGCCGTGGTGAGTCTGTGTTTGCCCGTGGCTCGTCCATGCACCAAAAATGTTCCAACTATGCACTAACCAACTTATTGTTTGGTTTGTGCAAGTTCGTGTGAGTAATTAACTTGCTTGTCACTCTTTATAATCCTTATTTCAAAGCTCCAGCACACCTTTCTACCTTCGAAGTGCTATGAGTCAGGGAACATGCCCAAACTCCTTATCTTTCCTGTGTTTTCACATTTAGACTCACAGTGGAGTCTACCAAGGAGTTTGGGAGTGCGTCAATTTTAGTTTAAGAAGTAGAAAATGTTATGTAAAAATTTCACATCATTGGGGTTACTATAGGGGAGCTGCACATATTATAATTAAAGGGGGTTTGAAGTTTTTTCTCAAATCTACTCAAAACAAGTTCTGATTTTGAAGCATAAGTTTTGATTTAGAAAATAAAAGGTTATAAAATTTTGTATCATTATTGTTTTTGAGATTAACTTTCCAACAACCCTATGCATGCTAGATTTGAAGATTGTTTGAAGATGTTATTACGAATGGAGCAAAGTGGGGGTTAACCATCAAAATGTGAACATTAACTAAACATTAATAGAATGTTTTTTCACATCTTATTATGGTAAGTCTTAATTCTTCAAAATGTTTTGATATTTTCTAAATGGACACAACACATTAAAACCTTTAATGAGATTCATTACATTCCATTAAATCACCTTAGCTTGTTAAAATAAAACCACATAATAGTTCCACCCCCAAATGAGTTTTATGAATTGCATATCTTCACGTGGAAGGGTGTGTAAGAAATCCTCACAAGTGTTTGACAAAACTACTAACGCATCATTGTTTATATTTTAACTGGAATGGTTGTAGGAACTGCATATGTACATTTATACAAAAAAATTTCCAAAGGGATATTCCAAAAACTGACGAAAGAAACTAGTGGTGAAAATGTTGATACTATGACCATAACCTTGGGCTTGTGACCAAGGCAAGGGCATGGAAAGGTGTGGGCCGATAGTGCAATTTGGGGGTCACATTCACACTTTTGAGAGTGCGGGAGAGTGTGAAGGAAGGAGCCCACACACTCCCAAGTGCTCCCACTTTGGGAATTGGAGTCCCAATGGATTCCCAAATTTTCAAAGAGCCATTTGAAGGGACAAAACTTATTGGATTGAAGGATTTATTATACCATTGGAAATTTCTTAAGACGTACATGTCTAAAATGAGCTCACATGATTCATTTGAGTACTTAAAGCACAAGTTATGGTCGAAAGAAGGGTCGGGAGTTGAAATATCAATTTGATTCCCAAGCACTAAAAGTTGAGAATCGCCTTGAATTACAAGTGTATAGGAAGCATGCTAGATATTTTTGGAAATTTTTTTGACGAAGGATGTAACTTTACTTTTGACCTCACCTTAATCAAAGGTATGCATAAGAAGTTATGGGCGTCCAAAGTGAGGGGAGATTCAATTTTGGGAATTGTGGGACTCCCAACTTGGAATTTTGGGAAAAATGTCATTTGGGTGTAGCCCCCGTGGTGAATCATAAAAAATATTATAAGGGGGAAGGTGGTGGCTTCCCCCAAGTCTGGGCTGTGGTGAATCTTGTGAGTTTATGTATACTCGTGATTCGTTCATGCACCAAAAATGTTCCAATTATGCACTAATTGATTTGTTGTTTGGTTTGTGCATGCTTTTCCATAAAGTTGTTATAGACCAAAATGTCATCTATATGTATGATCACAAAATCATCAAACCACTCTTAGAAAATGTCATTCATGAGTTTGAAAAATGTGGCGAGTGCATTGGTGAATCCAAAAGGCATCACCAAGAACTCGTATGAGCCATACCTTGTGCAGGTATGTCTTTTTTTTGTCCCCTTTCACAATTCGAATTTGGTAATATCCCAAATGTAGGTCAATCCTACTAAACACTTTAGTTTTTGAAAATCGATCAAACAAGTTGTTAATGTGAGGTAATGGGTATCGATTTTCATTGTCACCTTGTTGAGGGCATGTCCCATCCTTCTTGTGACGGGTGCCCCATATGGTGATTTACTAGGTTTAATGTACCCCTTTGCGAAGAATTCTTCAAGTTGAACCTCAAGTTCCTTCAACTCTTCATGGCTCATTCGATATGGGGCTTTGGCAGGAGGTGCCACTCTTGACATCACTTCAATTATATGGTCGGTTTGTTTTTTTCAAGTGAAAATCATTAGGCAATCCTTCAAACATCACATCTAGGAATTCATCCGACATTCACTTAACACATTTAGGAGGACTTATCAAGTTGGTAGCCTCCTTTGGCTTGAACTTGTCCACCACATGCATCACACACAACATGCCACAACCTCCCATGCATTCTTCATCCAAAAATTTTCTTAACATCAAGTGGATGATTGATCCACCCACACTAGGCACTTTTTATGCCTTCACCTAAATGATCCCATTTTTAGATGGGATTTTAACTAGCCTATTATGCCTTTCTATGAACACATTATTATTGGTGATGAATTCCATTCTCAAAATGCATTCCATTTCCACTGAGGCGGGAACCAACAAGTCCACCTTTCTTTTCCAATTCCCTAGTTAAAAGGCCATGTCTTTTGCTTGTAATGTGATTGGATGGGGAACCCCATTTGCAAAATGCACTTCAATGGGTGCCTTTAGCTCCTCCAACCGGAGCTCCATTTTTTCAGCACCATGAAGTTGTGGGAGGTCCATGTGTCCAAAAAACATAACACCTCCTGGTTTAAAACCTTTCCTTTTAAAAAAATAAAGTGATTACGTTCACCTTGGACTAGGTAAATAGTAGGGGTAATTACCTCGGAACCCCCATTGTATAGTTGGATTTGGGGCAATCCTTGGAGTAATGTCCCACTTCATTGTAATTGAAACATGCTCCTTTCAGGTTCCCATTAGTGTCCCCCTTAGGTTGATGCCCTTTTAAAAGAACCCCTTTCTTGACAAAATTACATTTGGGTTTGAAACTCGAGCCTTGAAATCATTTAGGCTTTCCCCCCTTTGAAATGTTTTACCCTTGGTTCCATTCCCTTTCATAGCATGTCTTCTTATGAAAGAATTTGTTCTCCTTCTTAAACCTAGACTTTTCACCTCGTCCCACATCCGAAAAACCTTCCACTTTCATGATGGCCTCAACTAATGAGGCGAACCAATTTTCTTCAGGCTTGTGTTTAGCCCAAATCAAGAGCCCCATCACAAAATGGCACACTGAATCTAACTCATGCATATGTCGAATTTCAAGCATGAGTTCGGTTTATGCCCTCACATATTGGTGCAAGTTATCATTTGTCGTGTTCATAAGGTCACAAAATTTACACTTTGAGATGTAGTCATAATTCTTTGGAATGAATTTTGATTCAATGTATGTTTGAAAAATTCTCATGTGTAACCATGGGTCTTCCCTTCTTCTTGCTTCACTATCCTCCACCATGTTGAAACATAACCCTTTAAATAAGACTAGGCAAGTTCCACAATCAAATGTCACTAACTTTTAGTGACATGAAGGTAGTCTTGCATTTTCACAAGCCAAAAATTTATAATCTTTCGATCTCGGACCCCATCAAAATTCCCAAGCTTAATGGGCTTGAATCTTACATTTTTAGATGATCCTCCTTTGGGGGCCTCAACCAACTCAATGAAATCGGGCTTATTCATTTTAAGTAAAACCTCCAATTGTCTTAGAGTGAAAAGAATTATGATTCGTACGTTTTTTTGTTCGTAACATTTTTGGAATAAGAAGGGTGTGTTAGAGTTTTGAAATGGGGACTAGGATGAGTGAAAAGTGGGTTAGTTATTCATATTAATCTACACAAAGCAAACAACAAATCAATTAGTGCATAATTAGAGCATTTTTGGTGCACAAACAAGCCATAGGCATACATGGATTCATAAGACTCACCATGGCCCAAACTTGGGGGAAGCCACCACCTTCCCCTTTATAATATTCTCTATGACACTCCATGAGGGCTACATCCAAATGGTGTTTTCCCCCGGACTCCCAAGTCAAGAGTCCCACAATTCTTGAAATTAAGACTCCCACCACTTTGGATGCCTATAATTTCTTGTGCAAACCTTTGATTGAGGTGAGGTCTTAAGCAAAGTTATATCCCTCATCAAGATCTTTCCAACAATATGTGGCATGCCTCCTGCACGTAAGTAATTCAAAGCAACTCCCGACTTTTAATGGTTGAGAGTCAAATTGACACTTTGACTCCTAGCCCTTTTTTGGGCCATAACTTATGTTGTATGTATTCAAATGAATCATGCAAACTCATTTTAGACATATCCATCTTAAAGTCATTCTAATGGTATAAGGAAGTCCTCAATGCAATGGGTTTTGACCCTTCAAATTGCTCCTTGCAGATTTGAAACTCCATTGGATTTCACTTGGGAGCGTGTGGGCTCAATCTTTCACACTCTCTCACATTCTTAAGAGTCGGAATGTGACTCTTGGGTTGCACTCCCAACCCACACCTTTCCACGCCTTTGCTTTGATCGCGAGCCCAAGGCTAGGGTCATGACATGGAACGTGTCATATGGTATTATAGCTCTAGTGAAGCTTGATCCACCATTTGGGGAATTCCAATGGCATTGAAAAGGAATTGTAAGCCAGTAAATGAAACCATGGTGGAAAAACCCACCCAGGACCTAAATGTTCCATTTGAGACCATTAAGGGAAGAGGAACAAGAGGATTTTGAAAAATAGGAAGACCATGACAACCATTGACACACCCTTAAGCTCCTTGATAAACTCAATTGCGAGTCCAAATGTGAAAACAACGGAAGGATAAGGAATTGGGGTACGTTCCTTGGCTCGCAACACTTTGGGGGTAGAGGAGCATGTTAGAGCTTTGGGATGGGGATTAGGATGAGTGACAAGCGGGTCAATTATTCACGCGGACCTGCACAAACCAAACAAGTTGGTTAGTGCATAGTTGGAACACTTTTGGTGCATGGACGAACCATGGGCAAACACAGACTCATAAAACTCACCATGACCTAAACTTGGGGGAAGCCACCACCTTCCCCCTTATAGTATTTTCTGTGCCTAGCCATAGGGCTAACACCCAAATGTCATTTTGTCCCAGGACTCCCAAGTTGGGAATCCCAAAATTCTCGAAATTGGGATTCCCGCAACTTTAGAGGCCCATAATTTATTATACAAACCTCCGATTGAAATGAAATTTCAAGCAAAGTTGTAGCCTTGTTGAAAGCTTTCTAATGATATGTGGCACATCATTTGCACACAAGTAAATCAGGGCAATTCCCAACTTTTAATGGTCGGGAGTCAACCTGGAAATTTGACTCTTGGCCCTTCTTTTGGCCATAACTTATGTTTTAAGTACCTAGATGGGTCATGTGAACCCATTTTCGATATCTACGTTCCAAGAGCTTTATAATGTTATAAGGAAATTTTTAATCCAATGAGTTTTGGCCCCTACATTTGGCCTCTGAAGATTTGGAAATCCATCGGGACTCCAATTCCCAAAGTGGGAACTCACTTCGGAATGTGGGAATTCATTCTCTCACACTCTCTTACACTCCCGAAAGCATGAAATGTGACTCTCGGGCTTCACTCTTGGCCCGCACCTTTGCAAACTATTGCCTTGTCATGAGCCCAAGGCTAAGGTTGTGACATTCTCCCCCACTAGAAGAAAGAGGTCAATGTCCTCATTAACACTTAGAAATTATTTCTTCAATGCAATTACTTTCATTTGGATCCTTGGCCATTGATTGCCGCCTCTTACAGCAAGACCTTGCCTCAAGCTAACTTACATGTCCCCAAGTTTCTAACATTTTCTTAGCAAGTCCAAGGGGGTTTCATGAAACCCTTTAACCTTTGTTTCGTAAAAAAACCTAAACTAGCCTAACTAATGAAGCCTTGATTTGGGAGGCAATTATTCCATCCTTCTCCTCATGAGGAACTTGAGCCAAGTCTAATATTGACCTAAATTACTTGACATGACTCCTTTCCCAACCTTGCACTTCGATCACAACAATCAAGTTTAACTAAAAGTATGCCTATCAAAATATGAGAAGTGATGTTTAGGCTTTGCAAAAACCTAAGTCCCAAGCTACACGCTTATAATATGTAAACGAGGACATGACTTCTCGCATTGGCCGCCACTACCAACCAACCCTTTGGGATGCATTTTAAGCATGTGCGCATCCCCGCAAGCTCACCTTAGCCCCAATGTGGGAGTCCAATTTTGATTTGGGTTTATGCAAGAAAGTTCCATTTGTCCATGCCACTTAACAACTCTTTTAATAATATACATTATGTCCATGATGCAATCTTTTGAAAGTTTTTAACCTTTATTTCACTTGTAACTTGATGTGGTACATTTGTGTAATTTCCTACCCCACTAAAAGAAAGGTGATGTCCTCATCACATTTTATGTTTATTTTGCTTCTTTGCCAGTCTATTGTGGAATTCTTCTATGGCTTCTTGGGCATGTTCCATATCTGACTCATTCACCTAAGATGCCTCTATTGGATGGTATCCTTTCCACTTGACCAAGTACTCTCGCTTTTGCCCCCTTAGTTGCCTTGACTTGAGCATGGCCTCCACTTCAACTTTTGGTTCGTTATTAATGAGGTTGGGTGGAGGCCTTGAGTTGTGCTTTCAACTAGGCCTTGAGGCATCACGAACGACCGGCTTCAAAAGCGAAACATGAAATATGGGATGAACTTTAAGATTTTTCGGTAGTTCTAATTTGTAAGTGTCGGGAAATTTATTTTTTAACACTTTGAATGGACCTGCATGTGGGCCCAAGAACTTGTGGTTCAAACTTTTTCGCAACAAATTTTTTTTGATGTTCAACCACACTTCATATCTTTCCTCAAAATTCACCTCTCATCGGGACTTGTTGACAAAATCCTTGTACCATTTATGCACATTTTCAAAATTGGCCTTAACCATCTCCCACAAGCATCGCCTCTCTTCATCAAGTTGTGTGACCATTGACATTTTCTCACTTGCATCACTTGGGGGTTGCCCATGTGCGACCCAAGTTATAGGCACAATTGGTGACTTGCCCATCACCATTTAAAAAGGTGTGGCCCTTGTTGCCAAATATTCTAAATTGTTGTAGCAAAATTCAGCCAACTCCAAATGGTCCACCCAATCTTGTTGATCTTGCACCACATAATTCCTTAAGAATTGTTGGATAACAAAGTTCATTCTCTTGGTTTGTCCATCCGTTTGGGGTCAAGATGAGGTGCTCATCTTGAGTTTCAACCCCATGCGCCTCCATAAGGTTCACCAAAACTTGTTTGTGAACTTTGGGTCTCGATCCGACACAATTTCCTTTGGGAAACTATGATGCTTGAACACGTGCGTGAAGCATAACCTTCTTGTCTCTTGGGCCGTGGCATTTTCCTTGGTGGAAATGAAATGTGCCATTTTGCTAAATTGATCAACCACCACCATGATCGCATCAAAGCCCTTTGATGGTGGCAAACTCACCATGAAATCCATGGACACACTTCCCCAAAACACTTCAGGAATTGATAACGGTCGCAACAATCATGTTTATTTCTTATTGAATGTTTGATTTTGTTGGCAAATCAAATAAGTCTTCACATATTATATCGCAACCCTAGCCTTGGGCTTACAACTAAGGTAAGGGTTTGTGAAGGTGCGAGCCAATAATGAACCCAAGAATCACATTTCATGCTCCCAAGAATGCAAGAGAGTGTGAGGGAATGAACCCCCACACTCCCAAATGAGCTCCCACTTTGGGAGTTGGAATCCCAATGGACTTTTGAATCTTCAGAGGGCAATTGCAAGGGTCGAAACTCATTGGATTAAAAATTTCCTTAAATCATTAAAAAGATTTTGGAATGTAGATGTCTAAAATGGGCTAGCATGACCCATTTGAGTAATTAAAACACAAGTTATGGCCAAAAGAAAGATCGGGAGTCAAATTGCCAATTTGACTCCCGACCACTAAAAATTGGGAATCACCATGATTTCCTTACGTGCAGGTGGAGTGGCACATACCGTTGGAAAGCTCTCAATGAGAACTATAACTTTGCTTACTTCACCATAATCAAAGGTCTGCACACAAAGTTATACGCCTCCAAAGTCGCGGGAATCCCAATTTTGGCAATATCAGGGATTCCAACTTGGGAGTCCCGAGACAAAATGACATTTGGGTGTTAGTCCCGTGGCCAACCATAGAGTATACTATAAAGGGGAAGGTGGTGGTTTCCCCCAAGTCTGGGCCGTGGTGAGTTTTATGAGTTTGTGTTTGCCCGTGATTCGTCCATGCACCAAAGGTGTTCCAACTATGCGCTAACTAACTTGTTGTTTGGTTTGTGCAAGTTTGTGTGAGTAATTGAATTGCCTTTCACTCTTCCTAGTCATTATCCCGGAGCTCCAACACGCCCCTCTACCCCAAAAGTGTTACGAGCCAGGGAACGTGCCCCAACTCTTGAACCTTTCGTTGTTTTCACTTTAAAATCACATTTGAGTCTATCAAGGAGCTTGGGAGTGCGTCATATTCCTTTGCATTATCTTTCAAATTAGGCCAATAGTAGGAGTTTTTAAGGAATGTTGTGGTGTGCTTTGCATCACCATGGCCCGTAAGTGGCCCATCATGGCATTCCCTTAAAAACACATCCTTAAGCCTCCCTTCTGAAACATAGAATTGATTTTATTTATACCACAATAGTCCATCTCGCAAGTGAAAATGTGACTTGATTCCTTTTTGAATGTTTTGTTTTATTTCCTTGGCCAACCCATCATGGCGACTCATTAATCGAACTTCCTTTTAAAACTTTATTTCCACCACATACACCACCTTAAGTTGGTGTTTTTGACTTAGCGCATCGAGCACCATTTTTCTTCCCAAGCTTATGTTGAATGTCCACATTGAACAAAACTAATGTGTTTTGCCATCTCACTTGTTTTGATGACAACTTTGGTTGAGTGGCAAAGTATTTCAAGGTGACATTATCGATCCACACTACCACATCTTTAGAACCTATGTAATGGCCCCAAGTCTTGAGATAATGTATCACGGTTCACAATTCCTCTTCATGTGTTGGCCACCTTCGTTCCGTTTCGTTCAACTTTTTGTTTTCAAATGCCACTAACTTTTCATCTTGCATTAAGATTCCCCCAATCACAAAGTCAAAGGCATCGAAATGGATCTCAAAATATTTGTCAAAGTTGAGCAACTTCAACTGATGCACTCCCAAACTCCTTGATAGACTCAAATGTGAGTCTAAACTGAAAACATCAGAAGAGTAAGGAGTTTGGGGACGCTCCTTGGCTCGCAACACTTTGGAGGTAGAAAGGCATGTTCGAGCTCTGGGATGGGACTAGGAAAAATGACAAGTGATCAATCACTCACACGAACCTACACAAACCAAACAACAAGTTGGTTAATGCATACCTAGAGCACTTTTGGTGTTAAGACGAACCACAACAAACTCGAACTCACAAGGCTCACCACGGCCCGAACTTGGGGGAAGTCACCACCTTCCCCCTTATAGTATATTTTATGGCTAGCCATGGGATCAACATCCAAATGGCATTTTTGTCTCGGGACTCTCAAATGGGAGTTCCGAAATTCTCAAAATTAAGACTTCCATAAGTTTGGGGCCCATAACTTTGTCTACAAACCTCCAATTAAAATGAGGTTTAAAGCAAAGTTGTAGCCCTTGTCGAAATCTTTCCAATGGTATGTCACACACCACCTGCATGCAAGGAAATCAAGGTGATTCCTGACTTTTAGTGGTCGGGAGTCAAATTGCCAATTTGACTCCCGACCTTTCTTTTGGCCATAATTTATGCTTCAGGTGTTGAAATGGATCATGCAAGCCCATTTCAAACATCTACGTTCTAAGAGTTTTCCAATGTTGTAAGGAACGTCTTAATCTAATGAATTTTGACACTTGCAATTTCCTTTTGAAGATTCAAAAGTCCATTGGGACTCCAAATTCCAAAATGGGAGTTCACTTGGGAGTGTGAGGGTTCAATCCCTCACACTCTTTTGCACTCCTAGGAGCATGAAGTGTGATTCCCAAGTTTAGTCTTGGCTCGCACCTTTGTAAACCCTTGCCTTGGTGACAAACCTAAGGCTAGGGTTGTGACATCAACACATGCACTTTCACCAAAATGCCTTTCAAGGTTTCAAAGGCTTCATTACATGCTTCATCTCATTCATGGGTTCTGGATGACTTCTTCAAAAGGTTTATCAAAGGCATGGCTATCTTCATAAAGTTTTTTTATGAACTTGCGATAATAGGAGGTTAATCCTAAAAATGATCTTAAGGCAAGAACCAATTTAGGTGGCTCTTAATCCAAAATTGCCTTCACCTTGTGGTCATCCATCTTCAAGCCTTATTGGGTGATCCTATGTCCAAGGAAATCCACTTCTGTCACCCCAAATTTGCATTTTTCAAACTTAGCGTATAACTTGTTTTTTCTCAACCTTCGAAACACATTTTGGAGATGCACCACATGCTCCTCCATAAAGTTGTTATAAACCAAAATGTCGTCTTTGTATACAACCACAAAATCGTCAAGCCACTCCCGAAAAATGTCGTTCATGAATGTGTAAAATGTGGCGGGTGCATTGGTGAATCCAAAAAACATCACCAAGAATTTATATGAGCCATACCTTGTGTGACAAGTGGTCTTTTCTTCATCCCCTTTTGCAACTCGAATTTGGTAATACCATGAACGTAGGTCAATCCGACTAAACATTTTAGTTCCCGAGAGTTAATTAAACAAATCATCAATTCGAAGTAATGGGTATTGATTCTTCATTGTCACCTTGTTAGCGGCTTTATAATCCACACACATCTTCAACGTCCCATCCTTCTTGTGAACAAAAAAGATAGGTGCCCCATATGATGACTTGCTAGGTTTGATATATCCTTTTGCGAGGAATTCCTCAAGTTGAACAAATGGATTTTGAAAAACAAAAAAACCATGACAACTAGGATGATCATTAGTAAATATAAAATTTCTAATTATATATTCTGGTCTAAAATTTGGACTGAAATGTAATAAGCTAATACTAACAAGTTTGTTCATTCAAATCTATTTAAAACTAGTTTTAAAATTAAAATCCAGTAATGAAAATATGATTAGAAACATCAAAACAACAAATCTTGGCTATGAAAACAAAGCTTTCTAGAAATCAAAATATATTTCCCTCATACTCCCTTAAAACTCCATGTTCTACAAGGATACAATGGTCCTCATTTTTTCCTCTTCTCCTAAGATATTCCTCAACAAAAAAAGAGTTTTATGTTCTATTCAAATTCAAATGGTGATAAGAATTGTGTAATTTAGCTAGTAATTCCTAAAATAATAACTAGGTAAATAGAAATATATTAATTGATAATTACCATGAGTAACTACTTCATTAACATTACCCCACCCATACTCCGAATTACGTCTTGGAATTCAGGATCAAAAATGTGTTAAGAAAGCTAAATGTTTTGTTATTTTTGATCTTGTGATTAAAAAATCTAATATGTCTATACAATAATCTACTATATCCATCCTATAACCTACTTTAAATGTACTTTAGATTGAAGCACTATTTGACTTCTATTGTTTACAGAATTTATTGTTGTTCTTTTGATGCTTTTATTGACAACTATATAGTTGTTTATTAATAAGTTGCTCTCTATTCTTGTGATTACAACTTTGTTGTCACTTGTAGTTGTTACTGTAATTATAAATCTAATATGATCCAAGTTTGACCTTGTTGTTACAACTCTGATACAACTTGTAACTGTTGATTTGACTATAGATCTGATGTAATCTGAATCTTATCTTATTACTACTGTTTTGACACAAGCTCAATTTGACCCTATTAATCCTCTTGAATTATATGTTCCTAAGGTTATATTTGTTCCCCTATTTCTATGGTTGTAGATGCATACTCTTGATAACTAACTTCCTACAAAATAGATTCTTTTATTCTAGAGTCTATTCAATAACCTCCCTTTCAAAGCTATCCTTTCCTCCTTTGAGGTTTGTTGGTTCCTTTGCTACTCTTGTACCTAATGATCCTACCCCATCTGTATCCCCTTTGTATTTTTCCTCATCTGAAGTCTCTGGTTTTGGAGATAGAACTAAAGGCTCATACTCAAATAATAGCATACTTTTTCCATCCTAAAAATCTTGTGTTTGTACAACCTTTCATTCCTCTCATACTTTTTACAGACCTTCCCAATATCCTTTTGAACAATGTCCTAAATTACATCCCACCATAAGTTTGCATCTTTTTCCTCCATTGATAATGCCTTGAACTTTACTTGAAGCAAAGTATGATGCTTTTGTAATTCATTATTTTTTCCAAAGACAATATCATATTGAAGGGTTTTTTCTTCTAAATCTCCTCTAGAAGTTTGTTTAACTTTTCATTAAAGGCATTTGCTTCTACAAATGTCTATCCATTTGTGCATGCCTCTAGTTAACTTACTTTTGTATCTCATTATTAGCTTAATATGCATTGGCATTGTCCACTTTGAGCTCCTCCACCTCCTTCTCTTGCTTGAAGAGAGTTTCCTCCATGTTCTTATAGTCTCTTTGAAGTTTGTTATGCTATATACTTAGAGTATCCTTCTTTACTTTTAAACCCTAGTAATTGGCATTGTCTCCTTTAAAGTTGCCTACAAGGAATCCCTTTCTATTATGATGTTCTCCAAATCCTTGTTTTTCCATGTTGTTGATCTTTTGTCTAGTTACCTAGAGTTTTGCCAATACTTAACTATTTTCATTGTTCCTATCTTCAACTTTGCTTTAAGCTTATGATCCTTTTCCAAAACTCCATATAAATTTTGAATAGATATATCCTTCTCCTCTATAATCTACTTGTTCTTGATCTCCAAATCAGAAAGTCTAAGCAAAAATATTTATCATTTGTGCATAGTATTCTATTGCTTGTTGAAACATAGTAGCAACTCTTTTGTGTTCATCCAATTCTACTTCTATCCCTTGCACAAACCTTGGTGTATGAAACCTAGGAGTTTAACCCTTGGAACTTATACATGATGAACCTAAACTCTTGTGTGTAGTCCAAACTTCTCCAAATACATTCATGCATGTTGCAAAACTTGGTTTTTGAAGGCAACATACCTTCATTATTCTGTTATGATGGAACAAATCGTTATACTTCTGGTGGATCCTTGTCAAAATCCTATATCTGTTCCTTTGCTAATTACTAAGCTTGAGACTCTTGCTCCTTCTTGGTCCATCTTTGATACTCCTACCCATTTGACCTTTGCTCCTGCTTGGGAGAAATGGGTAGTCTTGGATCATATTTAAGAGATATGGATTTTTCCTTTTGTTTCCAATTCTATTGTTGTTGTTTCCTCAATAATTTTACTACTTGTTGACGATCGATATTACCTCTCATTGTAGTATCCTCCTATCTTTTTTGCCTCTTTTGCAGACTCTCTCTTTCCTCATCATCATTAAACTGAGACATCAAAACTATTCTTCTAGTTGTCCTAATCTCTAGTTGTTTCTCCTTTTAAAATAGATGTGCGTAAGGTTAGAGGTCTTTTGTTCTTAATGAATCTCTCCTTTAGACTGTCTTTTCTTCTATCTTCTTGAGGCTGTTTTGCATGTTTTTTTTTTCTCTTGTGATTCTACTCTTAATGGAAACCACTTCTAAAGCAGAACTTCTAGGAATATGGTAGAATGACATACATTTTTTTTTTAGTTATTTTTTTGTTGTTCCCTTAATCATTTTTTTTTGACAATTCTGCCATTTGATCAATTCCTTGACCAATTTATAATACATGATTGTAAGCTAATTAACATGCTTTCCATGATCTGCTATAGGGATCATCATAACAGACTTATTGTTAAAATATTGCACCTTATCCATTTGGTAAATAATTAGCAAAATGGCAACAATTCTATTAGCATACTTGACCTCATCTTTTTCACAACCCACCCTTCATTGTTGTTGTAAATGTCAAGGACTTTATTTGTTATATCTGCCAATGTTACTCTAGCATCAAACATTTTTGCCTGGTCTACTTCTATTTCTCCTATATGGTAGATTTTAAAAACTTCTACCAAGACATGATTGTTTATTATTCTTTGTTCATCCCGCAACACAACTTTAATTATGTTATGTTCAAGATCCAACTTCCAATTGTTCAAGAATTCAACCAAAATGTTATTGTGAGGTGTTTTCCTGTCGCAACCCTAGCCTTGGCTTGCGACCAAGGCAAGGGGGGGTTGCAAGGTTGTGGGCTTAGTAGTAGACCCGGGAGTCACATCACATGCTCCCGGGAGTGCAAACAGTCCAAAGAGTGTGAGGGAGTGAACCCTCACACTCCCAAGTGAACTCCCACGTTGGGAGTTGGTGAGAGT
>Ga0116229_10003100_pt1 | contig 27257 bp, 24 predicted proteins | sample S1TSphgellanicum_3_FD_87313 | JGI IMG/M metagenome (GOLD analysis project Ga0116229, IMG submission 87313) | Host-associated microbial communities from peat moss isolated from Minnesota, USA - S1T2_Fc - Sphagnum magellanicum MG | ecosystem: Host-associated > Plants > Peat moss > Unclassified... | reverse complement strand
TTAAAATTTTTTTACTTTTATATTTTGAATATCCCCAAATTTTGGCTAAAAAAACCTTAAAAATGAACACCTGTAAATCTCAAAATAAAAAAATTGGGAGGGGAAAAAAAAAAAAAAAACTCCATATTGGAAGTGAAATACAGCATTTCCTGCCCCACACATAAACATGGAAAATTGGAAGGTAGGGAAATTGAAAATTACATACTGTGTAGTACCTAGCCTAGTTAGGCACTAATTAATTATTATTTTTTGAAATTGTCATTTTTTTTGAAAAATACGTGCCCACCATGCCCAAAATCTGAACAAAGCTCTCAAGAAAAATAGTGTCCTTATTTAGTATAATGCCAAATTATTATTATTATTATTATTGTCAAACATAAGTTCCCAACCAGCCTTGTTACTAGTGTATGTAGAATGTTCTACCACGTGGTAGTATTCAAAAGTAGCCACCTGACTAAAAAGTACAACCTGCCTTTTTCCTTTTCAGAAAAGTACTGATGAAAAAAACCCTAACTTACAAAAGAATCACTTGTAGTGTAATTGGGCCAAGTAAGTAAGTTGGACAAATATTTGTCACTACCAAGTTACTGAGTATGGGTGCTCATCCTCGCTGGTGCTCAGTATGTGACACTCCACATTAAAATCCTATGAAAAAAAGTATATTGAATGAAGAAAACTTAACACATGCTGGTTTGGCTCACAAAAACGGTTTTTCTCCTGCATATTTGCTCAAGCTGTTAAAAGGCGCCGCAGACCTGTACCTGTGTGCATGTTTGCTCCAGTTGCCGAAGCTGGTAAAAGGTGCAGCAAAGCTGTGCACTGGCTAGAGAAGAGTGTAATAAATATGATCCAACTACTGCTCCCTGTTTTTGATTGGTTCAGGCGGTTTGCTATTAGTAGTTCCCACATATTTGCAGTTTTATGGGTGGAGTTGCAAAACAGTGAATAATTAAACTTGGATGTGAGAAATACTTATGCAGGGTCACATACTGAGCACCGGTGGAGACGCTCTAAATTCATCCTGTAGAATATTAAAACTTCAACAGTAACTGGAACACAATCAGTGTTTCCTGTCCACTCACCATCCATGGTTAGTTGTTAGAGGGATGGATGGTGAGTGGACAGGAAATACATGGTGGGTGTTGGTTTACTCTGGCCAGTGTGAACCAACAGCCACCATTGCATCATGAAAGATGGATGGTAAGTTGTCAGGAAACAGTTTTTTTGGGGGTTGAATTCCAGTTCCCTGGCTAATCATGGCCTTGGGTGAACCAGCATCCACATGTGGACCATGGTGAAAACCGCAAAATTCATCTAAATTGTTTCCAAGGTGAACCAGCACCCCCCAATTTCATCTAAATTATTTCTAAATATGCTATAGTCTAAATCAGGGTCTCTGAGTTCAAATCTAACATTTCTTGGGTTTAATTTGAAGAAACCCTGTGATTAAAAATCAAGGATGGGAACCCATCCATCAAAAGTACAAGGCAAAAGAGAACACAAGTAGACACAACCCAAAGAAAAAACAAGGCATTGCAAACACGCTGGCCCTGCCAATAGATAAGATGTTGTACATGTGCATTTGTATATATATATATATGATTTATTTGCATGTGTTTGTGTGTATGTGCATTTATGTGTTATCAAATCATTTTGTGCTATTGTGTGGTAATACAAATTGGGGAACATAATCAAGTAATTTGAAAGCAAAATAAATGGGTTTATGATCTGTCCAATATGTTTGTGTCGTCCCAGAATGACATTGTTGTATTGATGCATTTGTCCATATATGATCTATTTGGGTATCATTAATAATGGTGCTTTCTATAAAAGTGAGTTTTAAATTATATTTATTCATAAATGCTTATAATGTTGATGATTGATTTGTTTTTTATTTAAAAAATTATATTGAAATCTCCAATTATTATAGTTGGACAATGTGAAAGCATTTTTTGTATAATGTTTTTTAGGATAGAATTAAAATGTGACACTTGCATTTTGGGAGGTTCATATATTGCAATTATGTATAATGCTTCTCATGTGTTGTCATTAAAAACTGTGGTGATAAATTCAGCACTAGAATTTGTGATTATTGTGCTTTCTATCAATGACACATTATCATCATAAAGTACCCATAGTGCCATGTTCATCATAACATGATAATATATGGAACTTTTGTGATAAAGCATTGTAAATTTTTGAGTTTAGATGAACATTTCTTGTTCTTGTTTCATTTAAATAAAGAATATGCGATGTTAATAGATTTGGATTTGCAAGGACACCTTCAAAATGTAATGTTAAAGAGTGAGTATTAAAAGACTCTACAATTAAAAATTTTGAACGATTAAACTTTAAAGAAACAGTAGCAAGTTTGTATTGTGCATTTGTTTTTAATCGAAACATTTCTTCTTGAACAAGATGATTCACTTGAAAAATATTATTCAATAATGAAAAAAGTAAATAAAATGTTTTTTTGAACAAACCCTCGATCAAAAATCAACCCTCGTGAACAATGTATAGTTTGTGTTGTAGTTAATTAAATTGGAAATTCTCATGATTGTGTGGGAAGGATTATTACCTATTTTTATTTTGACAATTTTACATTTGATTGGTGGCCATTGTTTATCAAGCCTTGGGAAGTCATCATAAATTTGTAAATTTTTAATTCATGCATTATGTCCAATTTAAAAATTATGAAATGTATCCAAACAAAAGATTTTGAAATAATATTTGTAAAATCTTCAAAAGTCCCATCAGCACCATTCACAAGACCATGGGATGTTTCATAATTTCTTGCACATAATTACACTGACATTTTTTTAAATCAAAATTTCATAATGTAAACCAATTGTTTGAAATGGTAAATTTGATCATTTAAAATGAGAAGGGCGTGTTTCAATATAAACATCGCGTGCTTTGAATGTGAATGTTTCACCTAATGTGTTTCGAAATACATTTTTGTTATGCATAGTTGTTTTAACATTTGTGTAAAATAAATATGGTTAAATGGTGTCCATCGCTGGGGTCTTCAAACAGTTATTGTTCATACATTTTATGTCTTCAATTGTTTGTGATGTAATTATAAACCTATTCAATATGTTAATAAAATTTATATCATCTTGTTGCATCACTTTTTGTAATTCATAACATTGTAGATATTCTAACCAATAATTTAATGTAATAATATTAAAAATGTTGGTTATTGGTTTGAAAATCCATGAATCTTGAACAAGGGGTGCTTGATAGAAGTCACTAGTCATTATTACATTTAATCCACCCATAAATTCATTATGGACTTGTTTTATAATATGTAATCTATGATCAATAAAATATAACATTATATTGCTAACGAAAAATACTCCATCTATAATAAGCAAGCAAAGTTTTTCATATATTTTTATAAAAGTCCATCTTTCATCACCTAATGCATTAAATTTTATTAAATTTTTATTTAATGGAATTGCAAGTTTAAAATGTATTGTTGTGCTATTAATGTTAAATTTTGTTTTTCCTATGTATGCCAATTTCATGATTTTTGGTTTTAAAGGATTAACATCTGTATTTTTTTAGAATAATATCATAACATGTTTTGTATAACACACAATTGAACGTTTTCCCTATCCTTGCACCACTTGTTAGAAAAATATGAAATGGTTGTGTATTGTTTTTTATTTTTTCATATAAAATATCATCAACAATAATTATTTGTTCATTATTCAATTGTTTCATATGTGAGAGAAAAAAAAATTATGTCATGAATTTGATTGTTCATTGAAAAACATTATGTGTTAACAATTTTTTTAAACATTTTTATTTTTTAATTGTGCAAAATTTTCATATGATACATCATATGGTTCAATTTTTTTGGTATTAGTGAATAATATATTTTTATGTGAACTACTTGCATTATCAATTATTTCATTTGAAAATAAAATTTCCCATCCATTTGTTTAATGAATCTTTGTGTATTCTTTAACTTGTGATTCTAAATTGTCCCATTCAATATTAAATTTTTTGGATTGGTTAAAATTATATACAATTTTTTTTTTCATTTTTCTATATCATTTTTTTGTTCCATATAAGCATTTTTCCATGAATCATAATTATTTTGCAAATTGAGTTTTGATTTTTCAAACAATTTAAATAAAAGATTATTTTTTTATAATTTTTTTTGGATTTTGATGTTGATTGAATGAAACCCAATGAATTATTTTATTTTTAATCGTCTTTTATTTACTTTTGTATCATAATTAGTTACAAATTCTAATAAACACAAATAATTTAATCTTTCATTTTGATTGATATGTTTATCAACTAATGGTTTGCAATGGGATTTTGTAGAATTTGGAAATAAGCCTTGTAATTTTTTTGTGATAATAATACAAATGTTTTATCTTGTTGTTGACATGTGTTTATAAATTGAAATGACCTTGTTGAATGGTATAATGGTATGGATAATGTTATATGTACAACTTGTTGTATAAACATTTGTTGTGCATTTAAAAATTCATTTCCTTGTTTTTTAATGCATTCAAATGTTCTTGTTTGTTCATGTTTACACTTCTCTAATATGATTTTCATTTCTTGAATTACATATTTATCTATTTTTGTGAAATAAAAACTACAATACAATGTTATTGCATATAAATCTAAGATATATTGTGCATTTATATTTGTTCCCCACAAGGGTTTTGCATGCATGCCAAATACATTAATGCATATATCATTTGGTTTTCGTTTAAAAATAAAGTTGGTTTTTGTATTGTGTAACATAATCCAAGAATATATGATTTTTCGTCTATTTTAAAGTCTAATAAAAATTGTTCAAGAGAAATATCTTCACCTAATCCCATGTCAATAAGTGTTTTTATAAATTTGACTATTATAAATAAGTCATTTCACCATGGTTTGGCATATGATCTTGTTCATCTAAAAGCAATAATATTTTTGTATGCTTCATTGGTGATTTTGGATATTGAAATCGACAAATTAGTTGACTTTTTTTTCTGCATGTTCTTTTATGTTGATGTATTTGTATATTATGAATTTCAATTGAAAGAATTGTTTGATTAATTGTTAAATATTTATCTACAAAACATTGAATTTTTTCATTTTTTGAAACACCAAATATAGGAGCATTTTGTACCCACAATAATCCATGATCATGAGGTAAACCTCTTGATTGAAATTCAATTATGAAAAAATAATCTTTCACCTTACCAAATATCAAATCAATATTTTGAATAAGTTTACAAAAACTATTCATTCTATTTTCATAGTAACATGCACAAGTGACACAATCATTTCTAACAAGTTCTTTAATACTTAATGAATCATCCTTTTTTATTCTTGAATTTTCACCAATGTATTGATCATACAAATCTTTTAATGTTTTTATAAGAATTGGCCAATAATTTACACATGTTGTGAATGTCATGAAGAATGTTGGTGGGCAAAGTTGCCTAATCATTGCAAACACATTTTTACGGAGACGATCCAAATAATCCAAATAATTGTTTTTATGTGATTTAATTATTTATATTTTAAATCTGATTTCAATATTTTATTTAAATTTACATTAGTTGAAACATCATTAGCTTTTTAAACATGGTGTAACAATTTTTCTTTATGAATTCAAATCCATGCACAAGATAATATAAAATGAATTAGAACTTTGATTGTTTTAAAATATATATTACTTATATGACATGCAAACTTTCTATTTATACTAATTAGTTTTGCTTGCACAATCTTTTGATAAGAACATGCAAATGATGGTCTTGGATGCCCATAAAATATTGTTGGAAAATTATATTTTTTAGAATGTGCATCACAAAATAATCCAAGAGGTTGAGAACCTTCTATAGGAGTTATTGTTAGTAATTTGTCATTATCATCAATAACATGTTCAAGACTTAAAATATTTTGCATTAATGTGTATGTGCAATCTTCATCAACTACTTTTTCAAACATGTCTAGTTTTTTTATTTCTAAATTTGCATCAATTGTGTATTCTTCTAACTCTATAATTTCATTTGTATTTGTTAATTCCACTAAATCTTCGCAATTTGGTTTAATTGAAATTTTTGCACCTTTATATAATGGAGTTTGGCAAAATTCTTGTAAACCTTTATCATTATGTTAGGACAAACATAACCTAACATATATATGGATTTGTATTCTAATTTTCTTTTCAAAAATACTGCAATTGAACTATCATCATACAACAGTCAAGGCAATATAGTTTGTACCAAATCCAAATTTGTTGGAACATTAACAATGCTTCCATCCATTCCATATTGTCCATACCCTTTTAGTTGGAATATTTATGTGAATGCAAGACGTGGTGCAATCAAATGTTCTTCAATTTTATTTAAAATTAGAACAAATTTAAAATTCAATTGATTATTTGTAATATGTTCACATAAAGTCATGTTCAATTGTTTCCCACAATTAATTTTGATGCAACAAGAACTACATATAAATATAGGGTCTTCTATTTTTTCATGTTTTAAATCATTAAGCAATTTGTTAAAATATAGAAACAAAAAAAATCTGAAATGCGAAACACAATGTTTTGTAACAATAGCGTGCATGTTTAACAATGTCTTCAATATCTCTCTTATATTTAATAATATATTTGTCATCATTCTTTTGGTCAAGGTTTTCTTTCTCCTTCTTTTTGTTGAAGTTGGATTTTTTTTGGTTAATTAAACAAAATTATTAAGATGTTCTTCATTTCTACTAATCCCATTGAATGGTTTTAAAACATCTTTGTTAGGAAAATCACAACCCATATTTGTTTATTTTTTATTGAAAACACAATGTGGAATATTTTTACTTGAAAGACCAATGACATTACCTTTAATATTGTTATTATTTTGTATGTTTTCAATTGGAGTTCTTTTTTGTTGAATTAAAATAGGATTTGAAGAATTTCTAGTTGTTAAATCAATAAGATTGTTTTTAACAATATTATCACATTTGACAACACACTTGATTGGCATCATTTGTTTTGACATTTTTTTAATTTCACACGTTGAATAGGTGGAACAACTAATGAATTAAATGAAACATTTGAGAAAAAATCCATAGTATTTTCAAGGATTTTTTGATTTTTTTGTTGAAAAGGATGTATTTCATGATCATTATTTTCCTAGGATATGAAGTTTAGATGTTTAAGATGACGTTTAATTTGTGATGTATTTAAACCAAATAAGGATATTTTTGATTTTATATCAATTTGCAAAGATAAATTTCACATAAATTTCAAAACTTAAAGATAATCAAATTGAAATTAAAAATAACATGAAGTTTAGATGTTTAAGATGACGTTTAATTTGTGATGTATTTAAACCAAATAAGGATATTTTTTATTTTATATCAATTTGCAAAGATAAATTTCACATAAATTTCAAAACTTAAAGATAATCAAATTGAAATTAAAAATAACACATAATGAACATAGATATTGAATTAGCCAAACATGGTTTGCAACAAGTTCAAAATTTTGAATACAAAGTAGGAGATTGTTTATTTGATTCAATATCATATTTATTAAATTATTCAATAAGTTTGAAAAATAATTCGAAAAAATAACATGTGTTATTTATAAAAATATCTAACAATTGGTATGCCTAAAGCATTAGAGTGTCGTCAATGAAAGTTAAATCCAAATTTTTGCATGATTTACATCATGGAGAAGCAACAAATGAAGTTACTTATATACAAAAAAGGTCATTACCTACTTTGAATGGAGGATTGTGGGGTGATTTCATTATGATATACTAGATATTAAAATATTTACAACTTCCAATTCACATTTGGAACAAAAATAACTGTCGAATTATGATGAAAGTAGGAAATGAAAATGCTAGCCATATGTTAAACATATTATGTGCAAACAACCATTTTGAACCTACTATAACATGTGATCCCATGATAAATTCTTCAAATATTCACACTTGTGATGCATATGACACAAAATTTTTAAATCATAATATCAATATTGAAATTAATGAAGTTCAACATAAACAAAAAAGGTTTAGTTGGAATTTTTAATTAAATAAAAATTTGTTATAAATAATAAAAAATCATCCTTAATGGTTACCACAAGATATTGCATTAGATATTGTAGGTGAAGTTTTGATTAGATTAACACCCAAGGAAAGGGACTGTATTGTGCATAAGGCTAATTGGTTCAAATGGGAAGGTAATTCCTTCCTACAAGTGTGGGCAAATGGACAAGTGAGGGTTAATGCCTTGTTTAGAACAACGTGAAATTTGTGTGAGGTTGGCTCATAAGAAGTTGGGCCATTTTGGGGTTCAATGGACATACAACTTGTTCTAGACATAATATTGGTGGCAAGGGATGAAACTACAAGTTCAATAATTTGTTTTTTGTCATATGGTGTGTGATTGAGTTTGTGCATCATTCAATGCACCTACATTTCAATTATAACCTTTGCTGATTATGAAGTTAGGTTACTGATGGAATTTGGATATTGTTGGTCCATTGAATTTGACACCTCGACATAACTAATATGTTTTGGTTATGATTGAACATTTCTCCAAGTGGTTGGAGTTGGTGTCGTTGCTAGACTATAGCAACAAAGGAGTTGCACATGCATTTTTTGATAGAATGCTTAATAGATTTGGTGTTCCTGCTAAAGTTTTCACTGAACAAGGTATGGAATTCTGTGGGGATTTCCAAAAGTTGTGTGAAAAGGCATTGATTAATCATCGGACTACTTCACGAAACCATCTTGAAGCAAATGGGTTAATCGAACAAATGGTGCAAATGGTGAAGCAAGGATTATGTAAGTATGGTTTTTAAAAGGGCCATACTAGGGATTAGGACTTATAGTTACCATGGTTAGCTGTGGGATATAAATTTAGTTATAAATTCAGTCACGAGGCTTCCCTTGCACCATTTTCACCATATTTTATATTATACAATTGTCATCCCAAACTACCAACCTCCATTCAACATGTTGTTATGGCAATGGTGAGTTTGGATGATCCTTTAATGTGGCTTTAAGCATGTGAGTAGCGAGTAGGTTTATTCTAGCATGTGATGCCTATGGCCATGGAGAATTTGGCAATTGCCCAACATTAACATACATTGTGTTATGCCATTATATGTGGAGGTGGTTATAGACCTCAAGTTTAGAGGTTTAAACAAGGAAATTATGTTTATTTATAATAAACAACATCAACTACTTTGGATGTGATTACATGACATGTTATTTTACGTGTGTGGAAGGTTTTACCTTCAAGAGTGTTGTTGTTGGAAGCTTGAGATGGTCAAACATGGAAGGACCATGTGTGCAATTGTGCATAATGTCATTTTCCCAATGTGGATGCCAAATTGACCCATCTTTAACTATGGTTCTTGCTAGCCTATGATGTATGTTGTGTGGGCAATCTTCAAGAGCCACCACTATGTTGATTTGTGATCAATGTCCTCGATGTTGGCATATGCCACATGCCACATGGGATGTCTCATGCCAGCAATGGAAGAAGTGCCAATTGGCAAATAGTGTTGCCCTTAGTGCACCCAATAGACCTAGGTTCCTAGGGTCACATAGTAGGACTAGTCTAAGGTTTTTTTCCATTGTAATTCACATTTGGTTAGGGATTTGAAAGATTATAGCTAGGTGATTAGGCTCACATTTGCACCCAGCCTAATGATCCTTTTGCTTTGGAACCAAAGTGTTCATCCATGGTGGATTTCCAACACGTAATTTTGTAATGTTATTTGGCTTAAGGGGACTGTAGTCCTAAATAGGGGGGTGGTTCGAATGTGGTGTACCATTTAGGGTATTTTTATGTTATGTTGTGAGTGTGGTGATAGTGATGGTGATAGGTGTTGACGTAGGAGTGCATGACAATGTATATGGATGCAATCCATGTCCATGCTAAAAAGGGAGGAAAACATACATGGTAAAATTAAAGGCAAAATTACCTGTAAGATAAATGATTGCTTATGATTGGTGCCATGCAAAACCCCCCTTTACACTGAATAGTTGACTGGAAAAAAACAAAAAATATGGGGTTGCGGAGGAGGGGATCGTATGACGGATATTGGAAAATTTATTAGCGAGTGTGGAAGGTGAGGTGGAAAGAAGGCCAACGGACTAAGAGAGGATGAAAAGCTAGTTGAAGTAAACTAGGAGGGATGGGAATGATGGGTGGATGGATGGAAACTAGAGCACAGTTGGGCATAGGGGTAAAGATGATTGTTAGCTTTCCATTTGGTGCCTGCTGGGGAGGCTAGGATGCCCAATGATGCTTTGGGGATGAAAAACCCACATGATTTGCCATGCCTATATTTAGCTTAACATATATGGTTTCAAACCAAGACTTTAAACCCCGATCTTGAAAACCCCAACTCAAAAGCCCTTTAATTCCTTTCAAACTCTAAAACTATTGCCTTAAAATAGGAGTATTTACAAACAAAACTAAAAAACTAAAAAAGGACATATGGATGCAAATTCATGAAAACCCAAGGAATGGATGGGAGTAACAATTGAACCTAACTACAAAACTATTGCTACTCACGTGCATGTGTTGTTGTTCAAGGGCCCTACTTGCCTACCCTGCTTGCTTTGCTTTGCCTCTATCCCGCTTTGCTTCACTTTGCCTTGCCCTGTCTATTTTACCTTGCCCTTGCCGCACTTTATCTTATCATGTCGTACCCTACCCTACTTACCTTACCCTTGGCCATGCTTGCCAACAACCGATCAACATTGGTTGAGACCTACCCTTTAGTTACTAATGGATTTTGGTTCTTGGAATTTGATTATGGCCTTTGGAATTTCCCTCTCCCTCTTTCATATTTATAGTTGGCTATTACAAGAACCCTACTACAAGAGGCGACCTTTTGGTGATATGCAAATGTTGTGCACCGTTGTTAATGTTGTGCAATGCGGTGCCATCTATTGTTTCTTGTTGCACATCACCAACAATTGATGTAATAATCCTATTAACAAACCTTAGAACATCACCAATGTTTAATATGTGGCCATGATTTTGCTGCTTTTTCTTTTTTATTACGTAGCCTACTTGACATTATATTAAAGTGATTGTAATAGCTGACAACACTAACAATTTTTCCTCCTCCCACACACACATTTTCTCCAAGTCTTCTTTTGCAAGATGATGATGATGATGACGAAAAAAATCCAAAGCTCCAAAACAACATTTAGCAGCAAATCCTTTAAAAACCAAACCTCCAGCCAAAAACCTTTTTTTTCTCCCTTTCAGCAAATCCCATTACTGAAATTGAAATCTCATGGTGGAGTCAAGCTTGAATTTTTTTTTTTTAAAGGTGTAAAAAGGTATAAATTTTCCTATACTTGAATCCATTGATGATACTATATTACGAAGATATTCTAATGAATAACCATTGCTTATGAACAAATGAACCTTTGGAATTCTACCACTAAAGCTTTTTGCCATTCCAAATTTTGTGATAAAAAACCTATAGTATAAAACACAAAAGTAGAGGCCTCATTTAAGAAGGTGAAGGTACCAATGTGCATATTGGTTCAACTTGGGAATTAGCTTAATTATTGTTTGATGTATATTTCCTGAATTTCATCATTATGTACATATTTTTATTCAAGTTGGTAGTTTTAATCCATAAAAAAATTGTCACAATCATGATTTTAACATATGTTTTGAACATTTGAATAAAGTGCATTTTACAAAAAGTCCAATGTGACACAAAAAATGAGCTACCTTATCTTGTAATTGCTCCATTTCCTTTCCTAAATTTTACGTTTATTTTCCTCCATAAACATGTTTGATTCATGCACCTTGTCAGATGATTCAACAAGCATCTAACTTCATTTTTATGTTACTTTAACCATGCTCCCATGTGCAAAAAAGTAAGAACTTTTAACACCCATGCTACCAACATTCCAAGATCCATCACATGGATGAGATTTTTTGGTCATTGAAGTTGGTGATGTTTGAGGCTTCAACATAGGGGTATTGACATGAATGTTGATTAAAATATGCATGGAATTGCCATTCATAGGTTTAATTAGAAGTTCAATCATAGCTTCCATGAATGACCTTGAATGAACATGTGGTGTGTGAAGTGCCTAACCACAAATATCATTCATGAAGATTCAACATTGATAAAATGTTGAGGGATCAACATAAACATCAATAACAATTGAATGTTTCCAAGCATGAAATATGCTTAACAATTGTTCCTCAATTCTCTATTTATGATTTTCAATACTTTTCAATTCTTCTATGATTTTGATTATTCAATTTTGACAATAACACTATGGGCAATGCAAATTGTTTTATCTTCTTTAGATGTTTCATTACAACAATCAAAGTTGGAGGGGTGAATTGGGACATGTCCATGCTTCAAGTAGATTTGCTTATGTGAAAGATTGTGTGAGCTTTCTATAGCAATGACATTGAACAAGCTTCCCATGCTGATAGCAAGGAAGAAAACATGTGAGCTTCCCATGATGATGAAAGGAGGTGCTCGAAAAAGAAAATGAACATTGACTTATAAGCTCAAGTTTTGGCCTCTAACTTAACATTGAATTTCAGACTAAAAATATTCATTTTTTGAAGATCGAGTTTCAATAAACATCTAGCTTGACATTGCCCTAATTCCGCATGTCAACTATTGACCATTCACTTTTTGGTTATTTGTACAAAGCTTTTGGTCACAAATTATTTGACCATAATTGTTAAATCTGGGCAATCAGCAAACATGGTGGGCCACCATTAAGGGCTATGGAATTTTCCCCAAATGTGAAAATCTTCAGAAATTGTAACATCTATCTATTAAGGAAGAAAGTTTTTTTTTTTGTCACATTGATACCCCCCAAACCCACGCACCCCCCCCCCCCCCCCTAAACCCCTCCCTACCCAACTACACACTTGGTATTGTAGTAAAGCCTTTGATGAATAAGAGTCCACCAAAGGTGGTTTTGTAATGTTAGACCTACAGTGCAAGAGTTGTTCAATATTAAACCATTTTGTTATTGAAAATTTACTAAAAATTATAGAGAAATTGGGGCACAGTTTTGGTAAGTGCTTAACAAGTAAGAATTTAAAGAGAATTTAAGAATTTAACAAGTAAGAATCTTTAGACACAAAATCTTACAGTCATGGCTCTAAATTTTGATGAGAAAGTCTCAAAAAACAAAAAATCACTCCAATGGCATCGTCTCCACACAAGGAAATTAATTTCTTTGGATGACATTGAAACTACAAAACTAGTATTCACATTCACTACCACTCTGGTACCAAATCTTGCGTGCTTGCCCATCCATATGTAGAGTGTGCAATTGCTCAGGTAAAGTTACATTGATAATACTCAATGGCCAGAGCAAACCAGCACTCACTGGTGCACCATGTAGGATGGATGACACGTGGTCAGGTAACACTCATTCATTGTATTCATATCCCAGCACTAACCATGGGTGGTTAGCTATGTACTAACTATCCACAAGTATCTACATACCTAGTAACCACCAAGTGCCTTACTTACCCATAGACATATTAACCACTCAAAGTAACTCCCTACTTCCCTACGATACTTCCCCAATTACATAGGTATCGTCCACTATGATGACATTTAAGGTTCTTTCTTCCTTGTATTTTGTGGGTTTCAAAATCTACAATTCATTATATTTGTGTTTCTGAAAACGTTGTTCTTCCATTATAACAACTACAAGACTTCATTTTAAAGTGATTGTATTAGTGGTTTATAGTAAGTTTCAAATCAATACATTTCACATCAAACTTTTCAAATAAAAAATGCAGGGGTGGCGACCTGTTCGAGACCAGAGAAGATCTTGATGCCTCCCATTGGTCGGCATTCTAATCTCCTCCACCACATGTATCTGCTAATAAAAGGAAAAGCAGGGGCTTTGGAGATTTACCACAACTAGAAACTGAGGACAGATTACACTGTGAAGTTGGACTTTTAAGGGTCAGGTTTGCACGAGCCATACTGACTTCCATTTCAGAAACCATGCTATGGATGGTGAACGATGAATTGATTGAAGAGAACAGATACACAGGTTGATCTGAAATGTTAGCCACTCTTCTTGAGCAAAGTCAGAAAGAGGGGACTACTTCATACAGATGAAGATAAGTAGAGTGGCAAGACCTGCCTAACACCAAAGGTTAAGCATGTAATGAGGAGACCTAACAACCCAAATATGTTCCACATACCTTTGAATCTGTTGGTTGGGTCACCAGTGTAATACCTGCACATCACCAGCATCAGTTAGAACAGAAGAAGTGCAAGCCAATTGCAACTGGGCTGATATTGTCAGATGACAAGAAGTGCTTTCTCCACACCTGATCCATACAATTCACATTCTAGATAAGCCAACTGCAAGTGTTAATATACAGTAACAATCACCATTGAGCATTAGCTGAATACGCCAGGGACCATGCCAACAACCACACGAAACAGACAGTCAGCAGATTAGTGTAGGTTTCTTCTAACCTACAGACAATGTAAAACTTGTGAGGTGCTACATATTTTGCTTCAGTCTCCCAGTAAGTTTATCAATCCAAGCAAAAAAATGTGTTTCCACCCACTTTGCTGAAATTGAAAGCACTTAGACAACCACTTTTAAACAAAACTGGTAGTGAATGTTTGGAGAGGGAGCAGATTCATCTGGAAGACCAAGTCTCCTTTAAGATTCACTTATGACTTCTCACTGTAAATTAGTCTCTGAAAGCTGTGTTACACATCTGAACTCATTTCAATGCTGTGAAATTCACTTCCCACATGAAAATCCAATACTCACATTGTTCATGCAGCAGAAGTGAGAATCAAGGTCTTACCCAAGAGAGTAAACCACCCGTCCTAACACCCAAACAGCTCCACACCTGCACCAATTCCCACGCCCATGTGGTTCAACCCACCTTTCAGACTCCCACAAAATGCTATATTCATGTTGAAGTTAACAATATAACCCACTGAAGAGTTTGACTGAAGAGCTGCTAGTCAATACAGAATTTCAGAACATTCAACAGTGACTGCTTCACATAATCACTTCATTGCTTTATGAGTAAAATCAAACAATACCAAGCTCAGTTATCAGCCAGACTGGTCAAGCTGAAAAACTAGGAAAAAGATGAAACTGTAAAGTCTTGCTTACACAGAAGCTGTGATAGGGTATCCAAAACCACCAACTATAAGGAGTGACAAAAATGCTGGATAACTCTCAAGCGTGTTTTGATGTGCACGCTGGTAACAGTTGAAAACAGACACTTCAGCATCCTCATACATCTGCGTATGGTTCACAGCAAAAAATGATAAGAGTTTGCTGTAAAGAGCAATCTGTACCTTCCACAACATGCAATGACATTTGCCAGTAGCTGCAGGCAGTTCTAATATTGAGTGTGACTCTTAACGGACGAAAAACTAGCCTTGGTACAGACTATTACCTTCTCATGTTCCAACACAGAAAACCTCTTGACAAATCAGAGAGTTTCTTTGTTGGCATCTCAAAACCACTTGCAAATGCAGGCTCTCATTAAGCATTTAAAACCACAACCAGAAAAACTGCCATTGTCCATCACATTACATGAACATGGCAGTCTCTATATCATCTACTGCCCATATCTCCTTATACTATCACTATCTCCTAAGGCCATGCTATGCAAGCTCATTCTGTGAAGAGAGGACCACAATGTCACTGCCATTTTGTGTATCCAATAGCCAGAGGATGACAATTGAATCTTCTTAGGTCAGGGAGAAGGACAAAGCCGACTCATGGAGATGGTGCCTCACCTTAGGATACTTCACACCAGACTTGATTCTTTGTCTTGACACCTACAATCATAGTTGAAAAATTCCCTCCAAAGCAGGGCAGAAATAAAATCAGAGAAATAATTTTGCTCTTGGACAAGTTCACAAAGCCTTGAAGGAGCAGCATCAAAAGCTAAAGCAACAAAATTTTCCTCAACGTCAATGATTTTCAAAAACCTCTTCTCTAACTTCCTATACATCTTTTTCTGCTCGAGATCAAAGATTTTCCAAACCTCTTATTCTAACTTCCTATACGTCTTTCTTCTCCTTTGACATCTCTGAGTTTCCAAACCTCTTTTCTACCTTCGTAAACTTTTTTTCTCCTTCTGGGCATTTGTGATTTTCGCAACCTCTTCGCTAACTTCCTAGACATCTTTCTTCTCCTCGACATCAAAGATTTTCCAAACCTCTTTCTTCTAAATTCCTATACATCTTTCTTCTCCTTTGACATCTCTGATTTTTCAATCCTCTTTTCTAACTTCATACACATATTTGTTCTTCTGGACATTTGTGATTTTCCAAATCTCTTCTCTAATTTCCTATACATCTTTCTTCTCCTCGACATCAAAGATTTTCGAAAAACCTCTTCTTCTAACTTCCTATAAATTTTTCTTCTCCTCGACATTTCTGATTTGCCAAACCTCTTCTCTAAATTCCTACACATCTTTCTTCTCCTGGACATTTGTGATTCTCCAAACTTCTTCTTATACATCTTTCTTCTTGATATTCCCAGCATCATTGCAAGTAGACGAGCACATACAAAAGAAAGCTAGGAAGTCAGATCTTGATGGAACAAAATACAAAAAAAGAGGCAAAAGTAAGGAGGACGACAGCGGACCTGTATTGATTGCCATTGTGTAAGAATGGCACTGGAAACAGCGGTGAGGACAACGTAACCGTACTCGGGAGCTATAGGCACAGCAGCTGCAATAGCAATACCTGGAAGACGACGAGGCGGATTTCTGTCAAGGCGTGAAGAAAATGAGAGATGTCCAGGTTTTTGGAAAAATGACGAGCACGGGAGGAGACAAGATTGCATCGTCATCCCCTGGAGCTTCAATCCCACGTCCATCTTGTCCTCCGACGCCAACGACGACGACGACAACAGCAATGGAGGTGGCTAGCGCACAAAGCCCGTGCACACGCGCCGCTTTGAGAAACAAATGTGGGGCTGTAGCCGCAGCCCGCCACTTTGGCCACCGCTGATGAAGGCCCTGAGTGTGGCTGTGGACTGAGGAGCTCCATGGCTGCAGCTGACAGCCTAGGCCGCAGCCTGTGCCCCCAAGTAAAACAAGTATGGTAATAAGGGCGCACAGGGACTTTTTACTGAAGAATTTTATCCTAGTAAAAACAATTTACCAGCTCTGAAGTGACAATAATCCTTTTTTTAACTTAAAAAAATTGACAAATTTTTGGAACAATTTTTAAAACATTCATCACAATTGCCTGCAATATGGAAGGATGTTTAAAGGTTTTTTATTTCCATATATAACCAAATTTGACTACTATTCTTTATGGATGATTGTCACTTGAACAACATCATCAAATTGAAAAAATATATAAAATATAAAATTATTTTTTAATACATGTTAAGATTTTGTAAGAGTGATTTTTTGTTTAGAATCTATGGAAAATGTATGTTATTACAAAGGTATGCATTAGGAATAGATTTTATTTAATCAATTTTTAGATTTAAAAAAAAATTGGCTTTAGAAAAGGAGGTGCATCTGGGATTGGTTCAAACAAGAATGAATTACACTTGCATGGGGCTAGTCAGTTTGGGGACCTAGTCGAAATTACTATTGTAGTTGCCAAGTACACCTCAAGCTCTGATATTTCTACTAGAATATCACACTTCGAAAGTGAAAAAATGTTTGGATTAGCCAAATGCAAGGTAGACCATTCATCTGGGTTAGAAGTAGATTCACATTGGCATGATTGGTTGAACTTTTTTCATTTGAAAGTGGCCAATGCAACAGCTCCAATCAACTAATCATCAGTTGTTGATGTGCGAAAGGGGAACAATGTTGATCCTATTGTCACCCACAATGGTGCAGAGGTCCTTGAATGCTTTTATGGGAATGGCATTTGCCGAATTGAATGCCGTCCCCTAAAGTTAATCAATTGTTGTTCAATGTTGCAAAAAGACACTAAACACTATTGCAAAGCCATAATCATTTCAAAACAAACAAATTGTGGTATTCTTGCTCCGTGTTATGTTGGTTACTAGTTTGAAGCCAAAGGTGTATCAATTGAACTACATAAGTTTTGGTTTTATCATGATGACCTTATGCATTGTGTGGGAGGGATAAGTAGGAAATATGCACTCAATAGGCCAACCTTGCCTTCCTTATGGCTTGTGCAAGAAAGGATAGATTTCACTCAAATTGAGGTGGTGGCATTGGAGGAGGCTGGTTTCTTACTCTCAAAAAACCAAAATGTCTTTTCATTGATCTAGTTGGGGACAACATATCTACAACCGTGAAGTAGCCTCCTGGATGTGCCCCTTATAATCTTTCAACAATGATACTTCTGCCCCTGTCTATAAGCCATTAAATCCAAATGCTTGGCCAAAATCAAGGAATGTGAAGAAGATTTGTTGTCCTGACACTTTCAAGTTATCCATTTTGCAAAAAAACAAATGGGAGGTGGGACAAATTCTTGAACCCACACTATTGACTCCTTTAAACATTCCTATTTTGGGATATGGATGGATTTAGTGCCTCCTTTTAGGACCGCTAGAAAATTGTAAGCAATATGAGGTAATGATTAGTGATTACCTAACTTGTAGTTGCGTGGATTTTCTTTCCATGATGGCTTCGTCCTTAGGCAAGTGGGGGCCGTGGGTGCCTTGTAAACACTTGTATTACATTTTGCAATATGCCATGTATTATGGGATTAGAAAACTAGTCATCCACTATCCATCCTGAAGTTAGAACGAGTTTCATAGATTATTACATAGTGCCAAAGTCCTAGAGGTACATTAGATTGTCATTAAATAGGATTGTTATGGGTTTTGTTATGTTCTCTTGGAATTTGTTCAATTGAAGAAATGAAAATATTCTTCAACATGATGTGTGTAGTTCATTATTCATTAATTTTTCAAGCATTTTCCCATTCCATCACTATGTGGATTTCTTACCTTTGACTTACTATGTGATTTGATTTAACTTACATAAGTTATTATTTCATCATTTTACATTTTATTGTAGTTCTTTCAAGTTTCACCATCGACACATTTTTTTGTGGATGAAGTTGGACATGAAAATTAAGTGAGTTTAGTAATTTTCATTTGTCATAACTGTTTTGAATTTACTTTTATCCATAAACTCAACTAGTCGGAAGTTTCATCCAAACAATTTGTCTACTAATAATTATCATCTAAAAATTCATTCATGCTCCATGTTCATCCAAATATTTCATCCTTCATATAACTTTCATCCATGTAAATGTGGTTTCCATCTGAAATAACTATTTGGAATTAGTTCCATCCATACATTTCAACTTGTCAAATTTTTCATTCAAATTATTTGTCAACTTGTAATTTCATCCAAAAAGTTTATTAATGTTCAACTTTCATCCAATTTTCATCCAATTTGTGACTTTCATCCATGTACATATGGAAAAGTATTTTCCATGTCATTCTTATGTGGCGTAGGGATATTTTAATAATATTCTATCATGTCATCAAAATATTCCAAAAATATCCATTCCTGTTCATAGGCTCATGCTCATGGGCTCACACTCATGTTCATGTGCTCGCTTCATAGCATTGTTGGAATAGCAAAAAGCCTATTCTTCAATAACACCCCTTGCTTGAAGAAAAATTCCATTATCTTGGGGAAGATTTTTTTCTTGCAAGAGGTTTGCGATTTCAAAATCCCAATCATGGGGTTTTTGATGCCAAATGCAAGGTTTTGGACCTTGTCCATTTCAAGCATGTGGTAGATGGGTGCAAGGTTAGGTGCATATGCACAATGTACATATCATACACAAACATATATATACATACCATATTTTAAAGTCTTCACATTATGCCCTTTCTTTAGTTTTTTTTTGTAAGAAAGGACCACCAAGGAATGAATGGCAAATTTGGTTGAGATGCAATGGTGTAGCATTATTCCTTGTAATTTGGTTCAAAGCTTGAATATCATTACTAACTTCAGAGTTTTAAAATTTCCAAATAAGGAATTATATGGTCTGAAAAATTAGTTCAAGTCCAATAGTGAGCATCTACCATCAATATCAATGTTGTTAGAAATACTTATTATATTCATGGAAAGGGGAAAAACTCTTTGTGTGATTAGTAAACTAAAACACATGACAACTAATTTGGTTGCTTGGAATCATTAGCAAATCGATGAAAGCATGATGACTTCTTCTCCTTACCCTTTATATGTTGTTGTCATACATATGTAACCAAGATGCTTGAAATTTTTGAATTCTTGAAGGTTCAATGATTATGGTTCAAGGATTAATTTACAAATGCCAAAGTCAAAAGTAAATTATTGGAAGGGTTTTCCTCATTTTTTGTGGACCACAATATTCAATTCTCTTCCTCTAGAGTTGTTAATGGCATTTGGGTTTGTTGCATTTTGGAATGCTTATGTGCATCATGATGATTATAAGCTACAAATTTCAAGAAAGTTGGTAGCTAATATATTGTCTATGCTAAACTATAGTTTCACACATAAGGTCGTTTTGGGGACCACTAATGGTCCAATGCTAGCTAGGAGTGTGCATCTTGGTTATTTTGTGTGTTGGTGGACCATTTGAGGTTTGGATGCTTGGACAAAAACTCCTTGGCTATTGTAGGTACAACTTCCTTCCCACCCCCTTGCTCCATACATCTACCATTATTTTAAAATATATGTATTCCATATAACCAATCTCACCATTGGACTATCTTCACACGCTCTATGTACATAATTAGACATCTTTGTATTTGTTCTTCATAAATGTAACACCAAATGCATATATGTTTGTAACTATTATTATTGTGTGGGTTTTACCTCTTGCTTTTTAAAATGTCTATGTTGGTGGTGCAATACCTATGGTGGTGTTGCACCAACTTATCTTGACCTACTACCCACCATGATCCCACCATTGGCAACACAATGTTAAAAAACAAAACATATATAATTAATTGGAACCCTTTTGGGAATGGCCATTGGGAACCCAATAAACCAAAAAAGCTTTGGGGGGATCATTGGATTGGGTGATGACCTTCATCCACCATGGATGGGAAGTAACTTCCCAACATGGTTGTCATTCACCTTGGGTGGTTCAAATAAAGTGTGTGTTTCCAAGGGTGTTCAAAGTTTCATTCTTTATGATTACATGATCAAGCTTTGAATCATAAATTAGGGGGGGTTCAAAGTTCAATTATCTTGTTCAAATAATTGATGATTTAAAATGTTGATTATGTGATCATTAAGGGTGAAACTTTGAACACCCCTACAATTTGTTTTTCCACTTATTTCATGTGTTTTAAGTTGTTTGTTGAATCTTTTCACTTGGGGGGAGGGTGACAAAGAGAAACTTTTGAATCATCAATGATTCAATAATCAATTAAATCATATGCAACCATGTGAAGAATTCAAAAGTAAATTATTGCATCAAGATCATTGAACATTGAATTCCCATATTATTTGAATGAGATGATCAAATTCAAAACTAGCCTATCATTGTTAAGCTTCCTATTCAATCTAGGCATGTCACCAGTCTCATGGATTACAAAGAGATAAGGCCTTCAATTGTAACTAGGTCAACAAAAAATGAAATATAAAATGATGACAAATGTTATTAAAAGAAATAATTCGGTTGAAATATATGTTAACTAGGTTTTGGTTGTTCAAAGATATAAATTCAATCAAGTTATTATGTGGTAATCAATCCAACATTACATTAGTTTATGGTCATGTATTTTATTCCAAAACAAAATTTGTAAAGATGTAATGATCAATTCATTGCAAAGAAAGTGGATGAGAGATCATTAACTTACAATACATATTCACAAGTTAGTAGAATGCTGACATTTTTACTAAGTTGTTTGGCATAATCATGCAAGATTATTCAAAAAAAATTGTAAGAATAATTTCACTTGATGAATTAGAGAAGAAGACCATCAAGCTAAGACATGAATTATCATAACCAAAACCATTGATAACAAAGGAAAAAATGATTGCATTCATTCAAAGGTGTAATATATTAAATTTGTGGAAACTAACATGATTGAAAGAAAATGTTAAAATATGTAGTGATCCAAACCTTTCATAATGTAATTATATTTTGTAATTACCTTCTTTCAAGTAACCTTAGGTAGCATTTTCATTTAATGATATTTATTTTAATTATATCATTGTTAACATTGTCAAATGTCACCATCAACTTTCAGTTGGCATAAAAAACCTTATTTTAACATTTAGAAAGTTCTTTTTACAACATTAGTATTTTCAAATCAATTAAAAAGCTTTAAACATTTGAAAATTATTAATCGTGCAATATGTTCAAATTCACACCATGCACAACAATGTTTTCATTTTTCTTGACCTAAGTTACATTATAATGTTGGGTGGTCCTTTTTTCCATTTTTAGTTTTCTCCCTTCTCTTTTTATTTATTTTCTTCTTGCTAGTTTTTGCATTTGCTTTGTTTTTTCTATGTTATGTTCTTTTTTGCTTTTGCACTTTGAAGTTACTTCAATGCCCTAAAACTTTGCTTTTCATTTTTCAATTGCATGTTAAAGCTTTGATATTTTGTGCACTCCAAAGTTGTTAAATCACACAATGAAGTTGTTATCCTTGATTAAAGTTGGGTTTTGAAGTTCTATGTTTCAACATTGTGAAAGTTTTTCATTCTAACCCTTCAATTGACCTTAAGTCATTCTAATTTTTATCTTTGTTTCTTCTTACAATTTTTAATTTTTTTTCCTTTATTGTCTTTCTTGTTATTGTTGTGGTTATTTGCATTGTCGAATTATGTGATTTTATGTTCCACAATTTGGCATTTGACAATTTTCATTTGAAGATGTGCATTTACAATTGCATCTTTTTTTTCTAGGTTTTGCTTTTCCACTTTGTTGCAATTTTGTATTGTAAATGTTTTTTTGTTTTGAATGTTTGTGTTTTGTTATTTGTTTGTTATTCACACATTTTTAATGTATTTTTTATTTTGTATAAATTGTTGATTGTGTTGTAAAAGTCAGATTGTGATGGATGACCAAGTTTTTATCCTTCTAATGATCTTGATAATGCTAGTAATTAATATGGTGCAAAAAACATTTATTGAAGCAAATCTAATGAGCTTAATATGTTATGAAGCAAACAACATCATAAGCCCAAAACAAATAAGTAAGTACATGTAACATTTGGAATATCTTGAATTTTCATTGAGGTATAAACATTGTTACATTAATATATGGGTTACCACTTTCTAGATGCATGTTTCTTTGCAAATTGAAGCACATCTCAATATGTGTAGATTGGTTACATATTTTTTTGGAGGTCTTAAATACATTAGGCACACAAGTTGGAATTGTTTAAATTTACATTGGGTTACAAATGCTATAAATTTTTTTTTTGAATTGCATTGTGAATTGTTATTTTTTGGATGTAAGTTTCTTTATAAATTGAAACACATTACAATCTATGTAGACTAGTTACAAATTGTTTTGAAAAAACCTTCATTGGACACATCGTTTGGATTGTCAAAACTTGAGGTTATTGAGCTAAAGATGTTCTCATTTCTATGTGACATTCCTTGTGTGACAATGCTTTCTATGTGATTTACACAATTTTTTGGGCATGCAAAGTTGGTTTTGTTGTGAATGAATGTAGTTCAATGACAAACACTAACTACAACAATGATGAAGGGGAAGAAAAACTTCAATGATGGTGGGGAAGGACTTTTATGGACAATGTTTTCTTGTGACAATGGTGCTTGTGATGATTGGATTGTAATTTTTTGACTTAACATTGCTAGCACTAACTTACAAGCTCATGTTTTGACATTTTATGTAACATCAAATTTCTCACCTAAAATCTTGAAAGTTACTTTACTTTTGGCTTAACACTAAAGATAACATCATATTCCAACTAGCAACCACCTTCGCAAAATTGTTAAATACCATTTCTAATTTGAATCATCTTCTTGACTTTGAGATCTAAACACTTTGGCACATAATTAACTCCAAGTACAACTAATAATTATTTTACATGGCTTTAATAATAAACAAGATAGTGTTTTAACCCAAAGAAAAAAAAAATCACTAAAATTAATTCTAGACAAACCAAGTCTCATCTATTGTTTCTATTGAGCTTTCCTTTGACAAAGCATTTGCAAGCAAAGATGATGAAACTGAACACCCCACACCAGCCAACACACATTTCTGTACAAAATGTACAATTTTTATTTATTTATTTACAGTTTCAAATGGGATGAAGCTCAGCAGAAGAAATCAATGATGCGGAAAATTTACAATCAATAGTAGTGGAAAAAGAATGTAAGAATTTTTTTGTCTTCAGAGTTGCTACCTAGCTAGTTTCTACATGACAAAATTTTATGAGACTTCAACAAGCTATCCAAAGTGTTTCTCTCTCTCAAGTCCCAAAAAAAACAACAATTTGTGCTCACAAAAACATTGGACAAAAAACATATGACAACAATGATGCTCTCTAAACCCTGAACAAAATGATGCTCTAAAACCCTAATTTCTGATGTAATTAGGGTTGTAATTAAGGATGTGAGGCTCAGACTTTGGCTGCCTGATGTGATGTTCCTAAAACCCTAATTTCTAAGGTAAATTAGGGTTGTAATTAGGGTTGAAAGGTGCATGATGATGCTCTGGCTGCCTGCCTTCCTTCATGCCTCTCGTCTTACCAACGCGGTGGTGGTGCATTGTAGAATTCCTGGCTGTGACCTCGCATACGACTTTCATATCGCTCCGCATGCACCCGAGCTTGATCAGATTGGTAGTCCATCCTTCGAGTGGCATCGGATTCAGGCGGTAGAATCACTTGCACATTTGGTCTTTCAGAAGGTTTGGATTCGGGAAGGATGACTGTCACGTTGGGTCCTTTACCACCGGATGCTGGTGCTGCTGTTTGGTATGGCATTTTGCTCTTGTCAGGTTCGGGAAGAATGACTGTCATGTTTGGTCCCTTGTCGTTGTTTCTTTTCGCAGCTGCTGCAGACTCTGCCTGTTCTTGTTTCTTTGCTTGGATCATTGCCAATTCTCTCTCCTTTTGCTTCCTTACGTATGCTTGGCTGTAATCCACAGTTTGATCCCAGAACACGGAGCGTTTCTTGATATGCTTCACACGGTTCAAGACTCTCGCAGGATCTACATTGCCAGTGACAACTACCTTCTGATTGTATTGATCCGTTATCACGCTTTCCACACCTGCAGCGGCATTGCATCAGAATTATGGTCAGTCAACAAAGCCATGGTGTTTTTCTTCTTTCATGATGAGCACGAATCCAGACAGTTTTGTGTTATCCTGTTGCACCCCATCATTCCTTTCTGAATTCAGAGATCACAACCTATGCAGCCTGCACCCCATTCTTTCCTTTCTGCATGGAGACATCACGACCTCTCCTGCTGCAACCCGATTCTTCCTTTCTGCATTCAGTGATCACAACCTGCAATTTACACCACGCTCTGAAGAACTCACTCATGCATGAGTAATAAGTAGATCATCACCTGACAAGTCCATAAGTTTGTCGTAGACTTTCTTCTCACACTTCTCACAACACAGCGGCACCTTCAGCTCGATTGGCTGTAGAAAAGAAGCAGCAAAGTCTGTGTCAGAAGGCGGAGAAAGATTCCTGATCCAAGCAGCTACAACCTACCGTCTTTGACAGATTTTACCAGACAATCTACTACTGTGGGTGGGTGATGATCGCTGATGCATTTTCAAGCTATGTATGTAACAAAGATCTCGCAGGCAGGCGCAGAGATGCACAGAGATGCAGAGGGAGATCAGGAAACAGTAGTGTGTACCAGATTCTTGAGAGGAGGAAGAGGAGGCAGCTGCGACTCTCTTCTCACGGCATCCTGGGAGACGACTGGAACTCCGGCTTCCACGACTCGATCTCGGGGCTCCTCGACGACAGTACGCACACTAGGTCCGTCCGTGACTGTTTGAACTTTGGGGTACAGACGGTAGTACGTGGTGGGAAGAGGAGGAGGAGGAGGAGGTGGTTCAGCTGCCGCTTTCACGTACACTCTTCTGTTGGGCAGCTCTGGCATCGTCTGCTCATAAGCTGCGCGTTGGGGTACTATGGGGTCGTCGTAAGTCGGCAGTATCCATGTCGGGTCGCTTGGTCCGTAGAACCACTGCACACACACACACATACACAAAACCCAACAAACTCAATTTTCTTATCGCAATTCCAATATCCTATCACTGCCCCCACAAAAGCTCCGAGTCTGAGAGATCAGAGAGAAGAAGAAGTTTGTGTCACACCCTCTCTGGCATCTGAGTCTCACAAATATCCCCACAACACTAAGAACCACAAAACCACCTCTCAAACTTCTTTTCCAGCAACTCAAACATAGTACGATAGTTATAGAAATATAAAAGAATTTTCAAAGCAGAAGACTTATTGCAACAGCACGTACATCATGCATGGAAGTGTAGTCCATCCTTGCTCGTGCAATTAATCAAAACACAAAGAGCTCACAAAACGCCTCGAGAAAATTGCCAAAAGAAAGAAAAAAACTCAGCTACAAAAACCTCAAACTCAGCTAGCGGAAGTAAAGTAAGTAGTTCCAGAGAGCGAAAAAAAAAAGCAAAGAAAAAATAAAATAAAAAATCAGCACAAGAAATGGAAGAAGAAAAACAACTATGAAATGGAACAATTTAGCAGCAAAAAGATGTAATTACAGCCAACAAAGATAGCAGCAACTGATCATGGGGGATGTACAAGAGCTTTGAGAATTGGACGAATTTTTGTGGAAGCAAAATGAGGAGATGCAAAGAAGGAAAGGAAGAGTAGTGGGGGTGAGTTGTGTTTGTTTTACAAGTGGGAATTGGAAGCTTCAAGATGAGTGAGTGTTTGAGAATTCACAAGAGAAAGAGAGAGCGAGAAATATACACTATACACTTGAGGTGCAATGGAGAGAATACCCCAAGTAATATAGTAATTGATGGCAATAGGTAGGTAGGTAGGTACCCTAGCTACACAAACCCTTGGGTGGGTGGGTGGGGTTGTGAGTTCCAACTTCCAACCAAGTGTTGGCTGGATCTTTTTTCTTCAATAATATATGAAAAAAGATTGAGTGAGAGGGTCCCAATCTTCAAAAGAACAAATTTGGGGTTGGAACAAATTTGGGGTTTTTTTTTTTTTTTTTTTTTTTTTTTTTTTGGGGGGGGGGGGTTGGGGTGGTTGGGGTGGGGGGGGGGGGTTTTAAAAAAAAAAATTAAAAAAAAAAATATTTT